>OOCB01002110.1_pt1 | contig 24076 bp, 17 predicted proteins | sample 1671351 | NCBI WGS metagenome assembly OOCB01 (sample SAMN06348148, study PRJEB24527) | human gut metagenome | biome: human gut; feature: ankylosing spondylitis patient; material: feces | host: Homo sapiens | place: China | collected 2015-10 | reverse complement strand
TCTTAAAATAAAGCCATAGCCACCAAAGGTGGCATTGCATTCTTTGCGAAGGAAATCGATTAGAGGCTTATCGATTCATTCAGAAATTCAACAATAAATTTGGACTTAGATGGCTCCTCAGAAAGTTTAATATATGTCCAAATGCTTATTACAATTATCTTAAAAATCGAAAGGCTGATTATCATCGTCAAAAAGATGAAATCAAAAAATCTATTCGAGAAATCTATCACTCTCATGGCGGAGTGGATGGGTACAGAACCGTGCATGCGTATCTTATTCGTAAAGGGTACGACATCAGTTGTTTAACGGTTCACAAATATATGAATACTGAAATGCAGCTGTTTTCAATATCCAGAAAAAAGAAACCAGCATATGAACATGGTATTGTTCACAAGGTTTATGAAAACAAGCTGAATCAGGATTTTCATGCAAATACAATAAATGAAAAATGGTGTACTGATTTTACCTATCTATTTTTAACAGATGGCAGTAAGCGTTATAATTGCACTATTATTGATCTTCATGACCGGAGTGTTATCGCAAGTATAACAGATAAAAGCATAACCGCTGATTTAGCGAAAAGAACACTTGAAAAAGCAATTCATTCACAACCCGGAATAGATTTGAGTAAACTTCTGCTACATTCCGATCAAGGAAGTCAGTACACATCAAAAGAGTTCACAGAATTCTGTGAGAAGCTTGGTATCGAGCAAAGCATGAGCAAAGCTGGATATCCATATGATAATGCCCCTATGGAAAGATATTTCAACACATTGAAAAATGATCTTATATATCAGCATTATTATCGTACAGAGGATGAACTCTACACAGCAGTCGAAGAATTTGCGTATGTGCAATATAACCATGTACGTCCGCATTCTTATAACAATTACAAAACGCCTTATGAGGCACGCCACGGGGTTACATAACCCCTGTGGCAGAAATTAGGTCATAGTGTTACAAAAAAGCTTGACCACAACAAGTAAATACATATTGAGCTAACAAATGTAAAGTGGTAATATATATACTATCTTAGTTTGAAGGTGTTGGAGGAGAAGAATGTCAAATATTATTGAAATGAAAAATATTCACAAGTTCTACAAGAATGGTGATGAATCTCTGGAGGCATTAAAAGGAGTTTCATTTGCACTGGAGCAGGGGGAGATACTTGCAATTATGGGCAGCAGTGGCTCAGGTAAGAGTACACTTTTACATATTATAGGTGCTATGGATGTGGCTGATGAGGGAGAAATCTATTTAAATGGTACAAAGGAAGAAAAATATGGAGTTGAGCCGGACGCAACGAGGATTCGATACGAAAATATTGGATTTGTGTTTCAGGATTTTAATTTGATACAGGATTTTACGGTTGAGGAAAATGTCTCACTTCCATTGATATTAACAGGCGAAAAGACTAAAGAAATTCGCAGGTGTACAAAGGATATTCTTGAAATGGTAGGAATTGGAGAGAAAGGAAGAAATCCGGTGACCAATCTTTCGGGAGGACAAAGGCAGAGGGTGGCTATTGCAAGAGCCCTGATTAACAATCCAAAGATTTTGCTGGCGGATGAACCAACGGGAAATTTGGACTGTGATACAGCGTATGAAATTATGCAGATTTTTCTTGAATTGAAAGAAAAAAATGGACAAAGTACGATACTGGTTACTCATGATCCGACTATTGCAAGTTATGCAGATCGGGTTTTGTTTTTGCAGGATGGTCGTTTTTATGGAGAATATGAGAAAAAGAGTGGCACAGGAAATGTAGATGAAATCCTTGTGAAATTCAGAGAGTCTCAGAAAAAAGCTGAAGCAGTGAAAGGAAAAGAAAATGTTTAGAATATGTAAAATAGCGATTACTTTTTTGAAAAAAAGTAAAATGCTTACATTTTCTGCTTTTTTAAGCATTTTCTTTGCCTGCTTTTTAGGTGTCAGTATGCTCCAATTGGTAAACAGTGCTCAGATATCTTATAAAAATAATATTTTAGAAGAATACGGAGATTATGATATCGGTCTGACTAAGGAGCAGGGAGTGGCATTTACTGAAGAAGAAAATGAACAAATTCAAACGGTGGAAGATGTTCAGAAGATTTCTTATGGATATTATGTTGCAAATTTAGATGGTATTTATATTGTCGGAGTAAAGGATGACCATATGAACAAGAGCAGATATAAGTATACATGTAATGTGACTGCCAATGACATGGCTATCAATAAATACCTTAGTGAAAAATATGAGAAAAAAGCAGGAGATACTTTTGTAATTGGAAAACATGAATACATAATCAAAGAAGTAATTGAAAACGACAGCTTTTCAAAAAGCAAGATAGCTCTTGCAATTGTAGATATGGGCCAGTTACAGAAAAGTCTTGGGGTAGATAATAATCCTAATTATATGCTGTTAAAATGTCCAAAACAAGCTGATTTGGATTATGTTACAGATAAACTTACTGCTATTGCTCAAGGCAAATTTCAAGTAATATGTGTCAGTCAGGATGAAGATTTTCAGAAAGTGCTTCTTATTTTTGCAGGTTTACTTTTGGCACTTTTTATTATCGTGGTCATAATTTGTGGAATGTTTATATTAAGTATTTTCCATGAATATATGAGAAAGTATCAGTGCGATATGGCTATTATCCGTACCATCGGTGGAAAACGATGGCAGGTCAACTGTATTTTTATATCCATGTCATGTATGCTGAGTGCAGCAGGCTGTGTGTTGGGAGTTGTGGCATGTACATTTGTAGATGGGCTTTTTCTCAATAAGTTAAATGGTATCCTGCATTTGTTTGATGGAGATGTAATCTTAAACTGGAAAAGTATGCTTCTCATGGCAGGAATGCTTTTTGTTATATATAATTTTATAAGTGTACTGTTTTTCTTAATAAAACAAAGAGTATTGCCGATTCAGGTGTTTCAGAACAATACAAAAGGACGTCGAAGAAAGAAACGTGCCAATCGTTTTTTATTTATCAGAAAAATATTTGGTTCAGACGGATATTTAGCCATAAAGTTTTTAATGCCCAAATTTTGGAAGAATTTTATGATTGTTATAATTATTGCATTAATAACAGCATTAGCATACACAGGTCAGGCGTCGATTACACTTTTAAATGAGAATAGTCTTCAATATTACAGAGATTTGCTTAATGGCAGTGATGCAGGTGTTGTGTTTTATTCGGAAAATAGATTAGCTATGGATAAAATTCAAAATATGCAGAAAGAAATACAGGAAACAACAGAACAATGCAGTTATTTATTGGGAAGTTATAGTGGTTATGGTCAAAGCTTAAATGAGGATATTTGGAGTTTCTATGTGGCAGATTTGAAAAGTTTGATGAAACAATTCTCAGGAGAGCAAATGGAGAATTATGAAGCTGTTCCTGAGGAACAAAGAGCTGTCATGACCAGACAAACTGCTCAGTATTCAGGTTATGCATTAGGAGAACATATAACATTAAATACAAAATGGCTTGGAGGTAAGAAAGAATTTACCATTGTCGAGATTGTAGATTGGAATGACAATTTAGCACAGGAAGATGGAATTATTTTGGAACAAAAGGCATTAACTGGTGTAGATAAAGATGCTGACTGTCCATATGAAGCTTATTTTTATACAAAAGGATATACCAAAGAAACTAAAGAAGTATTTGAAAAATACGAGACTAGTGAAACCGGATTTAAGTGGTTCAGTATGAAAGAACTTGCAGAGGAAAGTGATAATGTCAGCAATCAGCGACTGACTATGATTAGTGTGGTACTCTTTGTGCTGCTTATCGTAGCGGGGGTCGGCTGGCTAAACTCTGCAAAGAGTATGCTGGTTGCAAGAAGACAAGAATATCAGGTGTTACGAATGCTTGGGAGCAGCGTAAAAAGAGTACGAAGAATGTGTTGGATTCAGGTATGGAGTTATATGTTTGCCGGAATTATTCTTGGAATGGCGATTGGGTTGGTAACGGTTTATATGCTATGGCGTTCCAATGTAAACGCCAATGTTTCCATTTCAATATACTGGCAGAATTTACTTGGAATTGTGATGTATTTGTTCGTGTTGTCGATGTGTTTGAAAACAACCATAAAGCAATTAACAATATGATTGTACAAAGAAATATGCAAAATGTGAGCATGGAAAGGAAAATGTATGAAAAGAATTATTCAAATAGGTATAACTTTTATGAGAAGCAGTAAAATGCTTACATTTTCTGCTTTTTTAAGCATATTTGTGGCGTGTTTTCTGAGTATTAGTATGTTTCAGGTGTCATCTAATGTTGAGCAATCAATAGAAAGAGGAATGGAAGCTAAAAAAGGTGCTTTTGATATAAAGGTGACAAAGAATGAGAGTGAAAGTTTTACGGATGAGGAAATCAAGTTTTTGAAACAGGAAAAGACAGTAAAAAAGATTAGCAGGGGTTATCAGACCAATGAACTTTTGGATACTTATATGGTAGGCGTGGCAGATGATGCGGTCAATAAGAGTTTGTATAAGTATACCAAAGACATAAAGGGTGACAGTATCATAATTAATGATTCTTTTGGAAAACGAGAAAATAAGAAAACTGGAGATACTTTTTTAATTGGAAAAAAGAAATTTAATATCATACAAGTAATCAAGACAGATTCGATGTCAGATTATAAGATGCCAATGGTGATTATGGAATTGTCACAGATTCATAAGTTACTTGGACACAGTAATTTATCACAGGTAAATTATATGTTGTTACAATGTGATGATTCTGCTTATGTAGAAGTAGAAGATAAATATTCGTTGAGTAATCGTATAAAAGCGCAGTATCCCAATTTTTATGTGTCAGACCAAAGAGGGGGAACTGAATACAGTGCTATGTTGAAAAATATCCAAATGATTTTTAGAATTTTTTTTGTTGTGGTTATCATGATTAGTGGTTTGTTTGTAGTAAATATTTTTATGGAATACATGCGAAAATATAGAAAAGATATGGCTATTGTGCGAACTGTGGGTGGTTCACAGAATCAGGTTCAGACTATCTTTTGTTCTATGTCCATTATATTAAGTGCAGTTGCCTGTCTTGCAGGAGCTGCGTTCAGTACAATGGTCTCTGGTGTTACTTTACAATGGTTTAATGATAAGGTACAGATGTTTGATGGAAATGCCAGCATAAATTGGAAAGTTTTGTGTCAGATTACCATAACAGTTTTTATAATGTTTAATATTTTTGTATACGTTGCATTTTACTTTGGTCAAAGTGTATTGCCAATACAGGTATTTAATGCGACTTCTTCAAGTTTGAAAAAAGCCAGGAAAGCCAATCGTTTTATATCATTGCGAAATATTTTTGGAAATTCAGGTTATTTGGGAATGAAATTAATGGCATCTAAATTCAGGCAGAATTTTATGATGATACTGATTGTTGTCCTGATTACTGCACTTTCCTATACTGGTCAGGCATCTTTGAAATTATTAAAAGCGAATGATGATTGGTATAATTACAATACTGTAGAAGGAAAAACAGCAAGAATTGAAATTGAATCAGACAAAAATATGTCTTTGTCATACATAAAAAAACTGTATAAACGATTTGAAACGGTAATTGGAAATGGGTATATGCTTTATGGAGATTTTGATTTAATTTCAAATAATGAAGAAAATGAAACTATGTATTCCTTTAAGGTATCAGATTTAGAAACACTTCCGCATCTTCTGCATGCGGAAATATGGAAACAGTATAAAAATGTACCAAAAACAAAAAGGATTGTTATGGAAGAATCAGTTGCAAGTGAGAAAGGGTATCAACTTGGTGATACAGTTACTTTAGAATCTGACTTTTTGGAGGGTAAGAAAGATTTTATTCTGGTGGAAATTGTAGGTGCTGATACACTTTATGCTGAAATGTACAAGGTAATTGTGGATTGGGATAATTTATGTGAAAAAAAGGAATCTGCGGAAGGCTTAGATGGGCCTTCTGTAGGAATATGGTTAGACGGAGATAAAAAACTTATTAGAGAGAAATTTCAGCAGTTGCAACTTGAAATGGATACAAACCTGGAATGGAAGATTTATGATGATGTTGTGGAAAATTCAAAACACATGGTATCTCAATGGATTACTACATTGCATGTAGTCCTTGCAATGCTCTTGATAGTTGCAGGAATTGGACTTCTTAATTCTGCCAATGGAATGTTGCTTGCAAGAAAAAAAGAGTATCGGGCGCTTCGTATGCTTGGAGCAACGGATAAAAGTGTTCACAGGATTTGCTGGATGCAGACATGGAGTTATATGCTTTCGGGAGTGATATTAGGGGCGATTACAGGAGCTGTGATAGTGGTTTGTCTTTGGAAGAATAATGTGATTACAAATACACCAATTACAGTAGATTGGGAGTACATAGCGGTAATTGCAATATATCTTTTTGGATTATCCTTGACACTTTATCCAACTGTTAAGAAAATGGGTAGATAAGAAATTGCTATATTTTGATGTTTTAGATTTTATTATAAATAGTTTATTGATAAAAAACTGAGACGACTGAAAGGAGGAATATCTCAGGGGTAAAAGATGATAGTGTTATTAAATGGTTTTGAATGAGGAGGAGTGAAGTTTAAAAATCTTTTTATTGATGTCATTCAAGATATCTTCGATAGAGTGTTTAATACATCATAAATAAAGTGGGCAAATATTCTGCAAGATATCCATTAAAAAAATAAATTTGATATTTCCTTTACAGATATGTTTCAGATTTCTTAGTGATATACATCCATAAGTCATAAAAACGAATAGTATCGTTTTTTGCATGTTGACAGGGTTATATCTGGTGCGATTAGTTTCTTATTCGGGGTATTTTTCAAAAGCCTTGATATCTGAGTGGTGCTAAATATCCAGTGGACATCTGTTAAGTATAGACAGAAACGGGGGGGGGGTGTAGACCTAACGAACCTGAGTTGTCAAGAGGAGTTTCAAAAAGCTGGTCGGATTTTGAAATTCATATTGTTTTATATATTCAAAATGATATACTTGAACTAGCAAAAACAGATGAGAAAATTCAAAACGACTGACAAAAAGATGACACTTTGACAATAGATAATCCCTTTTGATAATTGCATAACTTGAAGTAAATATATTAGGGGGATTATGCAAGAATGGGAAGAGTAAAATACTAGGGAGGTGAAAGAATGTATTGGGAGTATATTTGGTTATACAGAGATTCCATTGAAAAAGCGTTCTTCTCAAATGAAGAGGTTCAGACTTCGGAGAAGAACGCAATCGAAACAGCAAATTAATTATAGTATCAGTATCGAAATTTGGCAAGTGAATTTAAAAGTAATATATGGCATGTTATTGTTCGAGGCAGAGTTGTAAGATACAGTATAATATTAAGAACATACTGCCATGGAGATAGAAAGAAGTTAGATTACTACAGTTAACTCAAAGGTTTTCGAAATGGAGGTTATATTATGAAAATGAAAAAAGCTTTTAGTGTTTTGATGATTTTTGTATTGACAATTATGTTAATTCCGCAAGATATATTTGCTTGTGATTTGAAAGACAATTGTCAATCGTTGGATGCAGGTTCCGATGCAGTCTTGGCATATTATGATGTGAAAACTCAGACGGAAACATTGATTACAGAAGATGAGCTGCAAGCAGTTGTTTCAAATGCTCAAAGAAAAAGGAGTGTAGATACAGCAGAATTTGAACCCCAAAGTGCTTCGGAACCACAGGAACAAAAACTATTAACAAAAAAAGAAAAACAGATGTTTGATGATGCAAAAAACAATACATTGGAGTATTATGGAGAAAGCCAAAAATCAACAAGAGCCATTGACAACAGAAGTCTTGTTAGTAATCCACAAGCAGATCCATATTATAGAATTGCAAAGCTTTATTTTTCAGAAACAACAAATGCTGCTGGAACGCAAAAAGCAGGATATATGGGAACGGGATTTGCAGTTGGACCTAATTTGTGTGCTACAGCACGTCATTGCTTGACTGATAGTTATGGAAAATGGGTTACAGATTTTAAGGCATACTATGGATATAATGGATATAATAATACATATAGTAATTGTTTTTCAAATGTTTCAGGATATATTTATTACCCACAGTATATTACGGGAACAAATGCAGATGGAACGATTACAACAGATTCTAATTATGATGTAGCATATGTGATTTGGGGAGAAAGAACTGTAGAAAAAACTGGTTGCTTTGGAATGAGTTCTGCTATTAGCAATGGGATGAATCTTAGGACAGCAGGATATCCAGGTGATCGCGATAACGGATATAGAATGTATGAGGCATATGGTTCTGTAACGAGTTATACTGATCAACGTTTAAGCTGTGATAATATATATTGCGCCGGCGGACAGAGCGGTTCTCCTTATTTTGATAACGACTATTATGCACATGGTATTTTGACTCATACGAGGATGCTTAATTCCACACAGGTGAGTGGTGAATCATCAGGGAGACGATATGATTATTCCTTAATTGTGTGGCTACAGAATAATAATTATGTATAATCCAGGTATTATAACCCATAATGCAGAAATGGAGGTTTTACTATGAAGAAACGAATGCTTGTGGTTGTATTGGTTTTATCATTTGTGACAGGAATGGCATTTTATAATTCTAAGCCAATAGCGTCAGCGAAAGTAAGATTATCTAAAAAGAATGTTGCAATAACGCAGGGTGATTTTTGCACAATTAAACTGAAGGGTGCCAAGAATAAGAAAGTGGTTTGGAAAAGTAATGATAAGAAAATAGCCACAGTAAAAAAAGGAAAAATCAAGGCAAAGAAAATTGGGAGGTGTTCGGTTATTGCAAAGTATAATGGAAAAAAATATAAATGCAGTGTACAAGTGAAAAAAAATAAATCATTAACACCGGAACCTACCAATGAGTCTGATGCGACTTTACCATCAGCTTCTCATCAAAGTTCATGGGAAACCAATGTGGAAGCCAATGAGAATGATGCAAAATTAGTGATTGATAGGTTTGTGCAGGATACCAAAGTGATTACATATTCAATCTATAATTTCACACAAAACATTATAACATTACCAGCGTATTATGGTATTGAGAAATATAATGGCAAAGAGTGGGTAGAGTTATCTCGCAAAACAAATTATGTGACAGCAAATGCACAGTATATAATGCCTGGTGATAAGAGTGTAAATGAATCGGGGATTGAAAGCAGTTTTGGAGAATTGGAACAAGGAAAGTATAGAATATGTGTAATTACATCATGTGGTAAGGTATGCGCTGAATTTGATATTATTTGACATTTTTATTTTTGAATGTGCATAGGAAAATGTATAAATGTCAAAACATACACCTGACAATAAAACAACGTCGCTTATTATGAGCGGCGTTGTTTTATGCGTTTTTCTGAAAGTGTTACTGAAGATGGCATCTAAGTAAATAGATCTATATTTAATTTTTAATCACATCGTTTTGGTGATTTTTTTTGTATATATTTCAAATATCTTTTGACAGAAATCTGCTTTCTTGGTCAATAAATCTGCCAACAAATTGCAGAAAAAAATAAACCCTTGCTGTTCAAAAGAGTGGCAAGTTAAATGGCAGTACCAGCTATGAAGTGTTCGAGGCCTGTTACCGTCTGATTGGAACAGAGTCAGATGAGTAACATCATTATGATGTTTTTCTGTACGCGCTCACTTGTGTGGTAGTCAAGATATTCTTTAATGGTCTATATAAGAATGTTTTTTGTCCTAAACTTTCTAGTATAGTACATCTCCCGCTTCATAATATTCCAGAACTCTTCCATAGGTTCATTAATGTTGTTCTGTATGCATAAGGCACTGGCAGAAAAACCGTTAGCTTGCCAGTCAGCAATTACCTTTCCCAATTGTTTAATCAGAAATTAGATTCGGCTTGAATAACATAGTTTATAAAGACTACCTTGAAATTAAGTTTCTTTGAGTTTTTCAAGTGCTTGAAAAACAATAACTTTTATATTTGAAGTATTATCTTATAGATATTAATTTTGGATAAGGTACTCTATTATCAAGGCTTTACGTATAAAATATTGTGCTTACAGAAAAATGTAATCATTTTGGTATTTATGTTTGTAAAAATATTTATAAGACATTGGGCTGTATGCTTTATGCTAAAAATGAATAAACAAATTTTAATAATGAATAAAAATTGCGCCCATAGACAAGTATAATACAATTGGAATAAAACAATATTGGAGGTGTGCAATTATTCTATGTCTGTGAGCAATGTTGAGGTAGGGAAGAAAGTTAAGGAAATGCGTTTGCATAATAATATGTCTCAACAGGAGTTTTCTGAAAGGACACATATTACACAGTCAGCTCTAAGTAGATATGAGAATGGCGTTACACCAATTCCATATGAAGTTATAGAAAATATATCGAAAGAATTTAAACTTCCTGTAAGTTATTTGCTGGGAATCAAGCAGGAAAGTATGGAAGAGGATGAATTGTTGCTGGTAGCATTTTATCGTAATTATGATGATTTGGTTGAACATCAGATTTTGGAATTGAATCTATTAAAAGGGTATCTCATGCCGAATAAAGTGTTGATTCTAGACAGACCTTTGGTGGCTGCACATATTTATAATAAGTTATATGAAGCAGAGGAGAGAGGGATAAGATTGAATACAGATTTCTCGTGCAGTATTCAGAATTTGGATATTTTGAATATTTTAATATTGTCAAAGAAGCAGCAGAACTGATTGCAAATATAAAGTTGATACAAATTTTCTCATTGAAACAAAATGCCTGTTAGAATATAATGTGAAATATAATACTTTGTCAAGTTATAGTAATGAAAGTAAAGAAGATATAATAAACATAATCTGTCAGCTTGGCATAAAATTGAAGTTGTATAATTAACAAATAAACTGTGGAGGATGAAAATGATAACAGGCGAACTTAAGAATAAAATAGATAAAATATGGGAGATATTTTGGACGGGTGGTATTACAAATCCGCTTGATGTTATTGAGCAATTTACATATCTGTTGTTTATAAAGCAGTTGGATGATGTAGAGACAACTAAGGAAAATGAGGCAAATTTTCTGGGATTTGAATATGAGTCCATGTTTCCGGGGGATTGCCAGAAATACAGGTGGAGCAAGTTTAAAAATTTAGGCTCTGCCGATGAAATGTATGACCTTGTGTTGAACGGTGTATTTCCGTTTATTAAAAATCTGCATCAGGATGGAGAGTCGGCATATTCTAAATATATGGGTGATGCAATATTCAAGATACCGACGGCGGCAATGCTTTCAAAAATCGTTGATGGAATTGACAATCTCGGAATTGGTGACGAAAAAGATACCGACACTGACTCAAAGGGAGATTTATATGAGTATCTTTTGTCAAAAGTTGCAACGGCAGGAACTAACGGACAGTTTAGAACTCCGCGTCATATAATTAAGATGATGGTGGAATTAGTACAGCCAAATCCGGATGATGTGATAATCGACCCGGCAATGGGTTCAGCAGGATTTTTGATAGAAGCACAGGAGTACCTGCGAAAGTATCATGAGGAGTCATTTTATGATGAAGCATTTAAGGAACATTTTGCTAATCATATGTTTTATGGAAATGACATGGATAGAACAATGCTCCGCATCGGAGCGATGAATATGCTTCTTCACGGAGTGGACAATCCTAATATTTCTTATAGGGATAGTTTATCCGAGCAAAATAAGGATGTTGAAAAGTATTCACTTGTACTGGCAAATCCACCATTTAAGGGAAGTTTGGATTATGAAGCTGTTTCGGCAGATTTGTTAAAGGTCACAAAAACGAAGAAAACCGAGTTATTATTTTTGGCATTGTTTTTGAGAATACTAAAAAAGGGCGGAAGAGCCGCCGTTATCGTGCCGGATGGAGTGTTGTTTGGCAGCAGTAAAGCACATAAGCAGATAAGAAAAGAAATTATAGAAAATAATAAACTGGATGCAGTTATCTCTATGCCAAGCGGTGTGTTTAAGCCATATGCAGGAGTGTCAACTGCGATATTGATATTTACAAAGACGGGTTCAGGCGGAACGGACAAAGTCTGGTTTTATGATATGAAAGCCGACGGTTATAGTCTTGACGATAAGAGACAGGAAGTGAGCGAAAATGACATTCCGGATATAATTGACAGATTTAAAAATCTTGAAGGGGAAACAGAGAGGGAGAGAACCGAGCGAAGTTTTATGGTTGACTTTGACGAAATAAAAGCTAATGGATATGACCTTTCCATCAATAAGTATAAGGAAATAGTATATGAACCGGTTGAATATGAGCCGACGGATGTGATTTTTGGGAAAATTGAAAAGATAGAGAGTGAAATTCAGAAAGAAATGTCAGAATTGAAAAAGTTGTTAGAGTTGTGATGGAGGGGGGACGAATATGGACAAAGACCCATTTAGGGAATATACAAATATGCAGGACAGATAAGAGATTACAATGTTACAAAAAAGAATGGGTACTTGATGGTGCAACTGTTCAAAAAGGTATTCACGAAACTACTGAGTATCTTGAATTGTTTCTTAGAGATTTATTGTTGAATGAAAAAATAAACTTAATAATCGAAATTTGGAGGTAAAAAACATGAGGAAACTCGATAATTTTGTTGACATGATGACCGGATACTTTAATAACAAAGAGCAATTTGATAAGATGCAGAAAGAAGGTAAAATATATCCTTATGCAGAACACATTAATACAATCTGTAATGGAAAAATTTTGAACCTTCCTAAAGATTTTAATGGTAAATTTATTGTTGAGGAAAGCTACTATGAGACAAATGGGAAACGCCATGCTTCCCCGCATCTTTTCCTTATTACAGAGAGGGAAGATGGAATTGTACTGTCTTCTTATGAAATACCTGAAGGAGAAGATAAGAGTACATTTTCATATGGTTCTATGAAAAATGTTGATTACACTGAATTGAAAAAATCCGAAAAATTTACTCCTGTGCTCTATCATGAAAAGGATGGAATCTGGGAAGGAGGCAGTACAAGCCAGTTTACTCCGGTAATGATGTTTAAGCTATGGGAAAAGTTTTCCGATAGATGCCTGGAAGTATCTGAAATCATGGAAATTAACGGAAAAAGAACTTTTGGATATGATGAACCAATTATTTATAAGCGAGCGTGAAGTGAGGGATGCTTCTTGACTGAAAGTCAAGGAGATGAGGTATAGAAAGGCTGAATGATTTGATAAATTCGGATTTGTGAGGAGGATGAGGATGAAAAGAAATATGATTAAGCTGGGGGATGTTGCGACATATATTAATGGATATGCTTTTAAACCAGAAGATAGGGGAGAAGTTGGATTGCCGATTATTCGTATTCAAGACCTTACAGGGAATGCGTATGATTTAGGCTTTTATAATGGCGATTATCCTAAAAGAATAGAAATAAATGATGGCGATGTGTTGATATCATGGTCTGCTAGTTTGGGAGTGTATGTTTGGAATAGGGGTAGAGCATTGCTCAATCAGCATATATTTAAAGTTGAATTTGATAAAGTTAATATTGACAAAAGTTATTTTGTATATGCTGTACGGCAAAAATTAGCAGAGATGGCTATGAAAACACATGGAGCCACGATGAAGCACATTGTAAAAAAGGATTTTGAGGAAACATTGATACCGTATCCATCACAAAAAAAGCAAATCGAAATAGGTACCAATTTGGACAAAATTGCTAATATAATTGCAGCACGAAAACAGCAATTAGAGTTACTAGACGAATTGGTGAAAGCCCGATTTGTCGAGCTCTTTGGAGATGCTATTTATAATGATAAAGGATGGGAAAATGACACAGTAGAAAAGCTTTGTAAGGAGATTTATGGAGGTGGAACTCCGTCTAAATCACATCCAGAATACTACGAAGATGGTGATATTCCATGGGTGTCTTCCAAAGATATGAAAACTGATGTTTTGACTGATAGTCAGATAAAGATTAATCAATTGGGTGTGGATAATAGTACTGCACGTATGGTTCCTATTAACTCAGTAATTATGGTTATCAGAAGTGGAATATTAAAGCACACATTGCCAGTAGCAATTAATGCGGTACCGATAACAGTTAATCAGGATTTAAAGGTATTTATTCCAAACAAAAGAGTATTAACAAGATTTTTGGCTATTCAGTTCAAGATGCATGAGAAAGATATTTTGTCAGGAGTTAGAGCTGTAACTGCGGATAATATAGAGTTTAATTCTTTAAAACAGAGAGAATTGATTGTCCCACCAATTGAGCTCCAGCAAGAATATGTTACATTTCTTGAACAGATAGACAAATCAAAAGTTAATTATTACTATAAAAACAGAAAAGACGGTTTTCCACCATTATTGTTTATATATAGTGTGACAACAATAATTAATCTATCAGACTACTAAAACAATATTGAAATGCAGTTGATTTCCCAGACTACCTTGTTTATAATAATATCAAGACAAAAATTTTCAGTATGCTTTACAGAGGATGTGAGTGTTATGTGTAATCTGAGTTTAGGAATTGAGGAAAGAGCTGAGGCGAGAGGAGAGTCGATAGGAGAAGCCAGAGGTAAACTAATCGGAGAAAAGAAAAGCAGTGAAAAGATTATTATGAATATGTATAATAACAAATTTACATTAGAGCAAATATCACTTGCAACTCAAAAAAGTATTCACGAAATCAAGGAGATAATAAAACAGAAAAACTCGGCAGTGGTATAAAATCATATAAATAAGACTTCATTTACATTAGTTAAATTACAATAATGTACTAAAGCTGTCAGGGGAGGGTGACTATGGCAACAAATTTTGATTATTTATTGGAAAAAGAATTGTTTGGGGAGTTTGCCGAGCAGGCGGTTGAGGCGGAGAAAGCTATAGCTATATCACCTGCTACCTGTGCGATATTGTCAAGGAGAGCACTTGAGCTTGCTGTCAGATTCGTTTATTCTTATGATTATGATTTGAAACTGCCATATAGAGACAATGTTTCAAGTTTGATTCATGAGCAGACTTTCAGGGATATTATTGAGCCGGGATTGTTTGGAAAGTTAAAGTATGTAATAAAGTTAGGCAATATTGCCGTTCATACCAACAACAGCATTAAGCGCGATGATGCATTGTTGTCACTCAGGAATCTTTTTTGTTTTTGCGACTGGATTGATTACAGTTATTCTAAAGAATATCACAATAGGACATTTAAAGAAAATATTGTTCCGACAGGCAAAGAGGAGTCGGTAAAGGCTTCAAAATTAAAAGAATTATATGAGTCTTTGTCGGGCAAGGATAAAAAGCTTGATGAAGTTTTAAAAGAAAATGAAAATCTCCGTATTGAGATGGCAAAACTGCGTGAGGAAAATATAAAGAACAGGACTTATCAGGCTGACGAGATAAGCGAAGCTAAGACACGCAAGTATTACATAGATTTAGAATTAAAAGAAGCAGGATGGATTATCGGAAAGAATGTGACTGAGGAAGAAGAAGTTACAGGTATGCCAAATGCAAGCGGAATAGGTTATGTAGACTATGTGCTTTGGGGGAAAGATAATTTGCCATTGGCTGTGGTAGAAGCCAAGAAATCAACTGTTGATCCTAAAGTTGGCAGTCATCAGGCTAAGTTGTATGCAGATTGTTTGCAAAATAAATATAACCAAAGACCGTTGATTTTTACTACAAACGGTTTTGAATTTTACTACAAAAATGATTATATGAATTATGCTGAGAGAGAAGTTTCGGGATTTTTCACTCAGGATGAATTACAGTTAGAGATTGACAGAAGAAAATTAAGAACACCTTTGGTTAATGTGGAAATCAATGATAAGATTACTGACAGACCATATCAGAAAGAAGCAGTTCTGGCTGTTTGTGATGCTATTGAAAAAAGACATAGAAAAATGCTGATAGTACAGGCTACAGGTTCGGGAAAAACAAGAGTCAGTATCAGCATTGTTGATGTGCTTAGAAAACATAATTATATTAAAAACATTCTTTTCCTTGCAGACAGAACGGCACTTGTGCGACAGGCTAAGAAGAATTTTTCAAATTTACTGCCTGATTTGACCTGTTGCAATCTGCTGGATTATAAAGACGACCCGGAAAATTCTAAAATGATTTTTTCTACATATGCGACAATGATGAATATGATAGATGAAAAGAAAAATAAGTTCGGAGAAAAATTGTTTACACCGGGACATTTTGACCTGATAATCATTGATGAAAGCCATCGAAGTATATATAAAAAATATCAGGATATTTTCTTTTATTTTGATGCTATGCTGGTTGGCATGACAGCGACTCCAAAAACAGATGTTGATAAGGATACATATGCGATTTTTGACCTTGAGCGTGGCAACCCTACTTTTGCATATGAACTTGAAACAGCAGTTGAAGAGGGCTATCTTGTAAATTATTCCACGATTGAAACTAATTCTAAATTTATTGACAATGGTATTTGCTATAAGGATTTGTCTGAGGAAGAAAAAGAAGAATTTGAAGATACTTTTGACGATGACCCGGTGATTGAAGATACGGTTTTGAGTTCAGAACTTAACACATGGGTGTATAATACAGATACTATAGACAGCGTTTTATCGGTTTTGCTTGACAAAGGAATTAAAGTTGAGGGAGGAGACAAGCTCGGCAAAACGATTATTTTTGCTAAGAATAATCGCCATGCGAAAGCTATTGTTGACAGATTTTTGGCGAGATTTCCCGAATACGGTGGGGATTTTATCAAGGAAATTGACTATAGCATCAAGTATGTTGATTCGCTTATTGACGATTTCAGTGATAAAAATAAAATGCCGCAGATAGCAGTTTCAGTGGATATGCTTGACACGGGTATTGATATTCCTGAGATTACAAATCTTGTTTTCTTTAAAAAGGTTAAAAGTTATGCTAAATTCTGGCAGATGGTAGGTCGTGGAACAAGACTTTGCAAGGATTTGTTTGGCGAGGGACTTGATAAAGAAAAGTTTTTGATTTTTGACTGGTGCAGAAATTTTGAATATTTTCGTGCAAATAAGAACGGTACGGAGTCAGGAATACAGGAGTCGCTTGCCGAAAAAATATTTAATGTGAAAGTGCAGATTACAAGAGAATTGGAAAAACCGGAAAATGAAAAGTATTCAAAGTACAGAAATGATCTTGTTTCAGGTATGCACCATATAGTGATGGATATGAATGATGACAGTTTTCGTGTTAAAAGGCATTTACGGTATGTTGAAAAGTATCGAAATCTTAGTAATTGGCAGTCATTAGAAGCTAATAGCGTGTCAGAGTTAAAAAATCATGTAGCACCGTTGGTTATGCCTGAAAAGAGCGATGAGTTAGTCAGAAGATTTGATTATCTTATGCACACTATAAATCTCGGCATATTGCAGAGGAAAAATATTTCCAAGCCAATAGATACGGTTGTAAAAACGGCAGTTTTATTGTCGAAGAAATATAATATTCCTGCAGTTCAGAAACAGAGAGATGTTATTGAAAAAGTACAGAAAGAGAAATTTTGGGAAAATGCCACGATAATTGAAATCGATTATGTCAGGACATCGATTCGCAATCTTCTTCAATATATAGATAAGATAAAAAGAAATATTTATTATACGAATTTTACTGATAAAATCAGCGAACCGGTAGAGGGACAGCCGATAAGTGCAGCAAATAATCTGAAAAATTATAAAAAACAGGTTGAGTTTTATCTTAAGCAGCATCAGGACACGCTTGCCGTACACAAACTCCGCAATAATGAGAAATTAACCCGTACGGATTTAGATACACTTGAACATATATTGTGGACGGAGCTTGGAAGTAAAGCCGATTATGAAAATGAGTACGGAGATACACCGGTAGGCAAAATGGTAAGGCGTATCGTGGGTCTTGACCGTGAAGCCGTAAATAAGGCATTTAATGAGTTTTTAAACGAGGAAAGACTCAATGTAAATCAGTACCGTTTTGTAAGACTTATAATTGATTATATTGTGAAAAATGGAAATATTGAGGATAATAAGGTGCTTACGGAAGAACCTTTCAGAAGTGCAGGCAGTATAACTTCGCTGTTTAAAAATGATATGGCAACCGCAAAGCAGATAATGATGGTGATTAAACAGATACAGGACAACTCTGTTGAAGTTGCATAAAAAATTAATTATTATATAAATTTTGTATCAACCAAAGGTTGAATGATTTTCTATTTTTGCGTTATGGTATTTTGGGCTATATAAATATATACTTTTAACATAAACTCTGCAGGGTTACATATACAATAGGTAATTGTGAAACTTACTATATGTGCAAAAGTTAATTGCAGTGATGGTTTCGCAATGGCACAGTTGCATTTATGATGAAAGGAAAGTATATATGACAGTTGTAAATATAGGAGAGAAAATAAGAAAACTTAGAAAAGAAAAGGGGATTTCACAGGACACCCTTGCACAGTATCTTGGAGTGTCATTTCAGGCGGTCAGTAAGTGGGAGAATGGACTTGCCATGCCTGATGTTACAATGTTTCCGGCAATCGCATTCTTTTTTGAAATTTCGATTGATGAATTGTTTGATTATGACAGAATGAAATTAGAAGAAAAAGTTATCACAGTCTGCCATAAGGCTTATGAAATCAGAGATGACAATCCCAAAAAGGCTGAAAAAATCCTTAGAGAGGGCTTGAAAAAGTTTCCGGGAAATGTGTTGATATTAAATAATTTGTTATATCCAATGATGATTCAGGAAGATAGAGAAGAAGAAATAATAGAGATTGCGGAAGTTTTAACGGAGACACCTAATGTTGAACTTGAAGTGAAGCTGGATTCATTTAGGATTATGGCAGAGACATATCATAAACTTGGTGATTTGAGTGCGTGCAGGAAGGTTATAGAAAAAATACCGGAATTATATTTTTCGGCTACGGAATTAAAGGCAAGGCTGCTCGAAGGACAGGAAAGTCTTGAAAATGCGTCATTGCAACAGCAGGTATCAGGTTATACTCTTATAGAAATGCAGATGATAATGGCTAAGTTTTATGAAGATGCCGGAGATAAAGAGAAAGCAAAGAAAAAATATTCTACTGTTGCCAAAATAATAGATGCTTTTGAGGGAGACACTGAACCATTAGAGGGAATAAAATTAAGTGAGCAGGATGCCGTGAGACGATTTCGCAGAAAAGCTGAAGATGTGATTTTAAAATGGACAAATGATGTAAATTAAGGCATTTGCCTCAATATCACAAAAGAATAATTAATAAAAAGCAGGACCATCTTAGAAAAGACAGTCCTGCTTTTTGTATGTAGTTACAGGGACTCCAAAACTGAATTGTTGCAATCGTGATAATACAAATTCAATAATTTAGTTGTTTTACTGTCCCATTTCATAAACTGCAATAGATGTAACAGTAGGAGCATTTCCAAATGTAAGATTAAGTACAGGGTTGTTTCCTTTCAATGATGTAATCATAGATTCAGGAAGGATAAAACCTTTTCCAGCCCATGAACTGTTTGGATAGTTCTGTCTGTCTGTTGAAGAACCGTCTGCCTTATCTGTTGTTGATAACATAAGCTCTCCAGTGGCATCTTCCGAACTGTCCTCAAAGGTGACTTTTATGCAAGGTTTTTTAAACTGATTCCAGTCAAGCTGTAAGAATGTCTGATAACCCCAGTTGTTAAACTGAATCTTAGAATCATCTGTACATGATTCTTTTTGGATGAATTTTGATTCATCGGTGCTTGTCACTTTGTTTCCGTCTAATCCGATATTGCTACCATCGTTCTTTTTCCATTTTCCTGTCCATGACCAAACTGGAGTTGCATCGGCAGGAACATCAACTGGTGTAATTTCTACAACAGGATCATCTGAACGTGCTGTTATGTCTTTTGTGTTTCCATTAGAGCCTGTAAGGTTATTGAAAAATTCTGCAATATCTTTATAAAGCATAATGCATTTTTCACGGTCAAAATAGCTGCCTGGTGTTTCCCAGAGTACCGGTAAAAGACCACGCTCTTTTGCAAGTGTTATAACATCGTTAAGGCAGGTTGTAACACCAGCCTGCTTTGGATTACATACACCACATTCACCAATAATGACTCCATATCCTGCATCTGTAAATTTCTTTAATGAATCAAATTTTTCTTCTGTATGCTTCTTATCCTGTTCAGTGTAGGTGCCGTGTGCATCGTCACCACAGAAGTCCCATGGATCATAGTAGTGAACCGATACACTAAGTTTGCTTGTACCATTGGCATCAGTGTCTTTAGGCATCTTGTAGCTGTCGTCTAAAGTGTTTTTAATATCAGTATTGTATCCGGCCAAAAGCAAATGTCTGTTTTCGTTGTTTCCGCCTGATTTGCGGACAATATCAACAAAATCCTGATTTAATTTATTAGTCAGAGTATAACATTCAGCGACAGTTAAGTTTCCGGTAACACCATTTACTGCTGTGTTGAAACCTAAGTTATAATCGTTGATATGGTTGCCGAATTCTTCGTTCGCAGATTCAAAAATAAGATGATCTGAATAGCCTTTGAAGCGTTCTGAAATCTGCTCCCAGTATCTTTCATATCTCTTCAAAGCTTCGGCACGGGTGGTCTCATCAGCAATTTTATTGCCGTTTGCATCTTCAGTGCAGGCACCGAATTTACCCCACCATCCATAATCAAAGTGGTCATTGATAATAACATACATACCATCGTTAAGTGCATAGTTTACAATTTCTTCTACACGACCAAGCATTTTTTCGTTAATTGTATAGGTTGTATCGTTTTCTTTAACCATGCTGGTCCATGCAACAGGGACACGAATGGTGTTAAAACCATACGAATGTATAGCATCAATATATTTCTGTGTGGTAACGGGTGCACCCCATGCTGTTTCATAATCAGTAGCATTACTGAAATTGTCTTTTTCGTTGGCAGCTTTTGTTGCTTCCATTGTATTTCCGAGATTTATACCGATACCCATCTCTTTTTTGATAAGCTCCTGAGATGAAAGATTTGTACGCATTTTGCCGTTATCTTTTACTGTCATTTTGTCGGAAATACCACCTGCAATTGAAACTTCTCTTGCTTCACCTATATTAGAAGTGTCGTCTCCTTTGTAATTGACAGGAGATGCTGTAGGTGTTGCAGCAGATTTTTTGATAACCTTAACCTTACAAGTTAATGTCTTTGTTATGTACTTCTTTGATGAAACAGGAAGATAGCTTATCTTACAGGTGACAGTTGTTGAACCTGCTTTTTTTCCGGTTACCACTCCCTTTTTAGTTACAGAAGCAATACTTTTTTTCTTGGAAGTCCAAGTAGTGGTTTTGACTTTTTTTACATTTTTTTTCACAACACTTAATTTTACATTTTTTCCAACTGTGACTGATACGGATGTTTTCTTTAAACTTACACTCGCTTTCTTTGCCGCTAAAGCCGGTATTGAGTTTGTGCCGGTTATAACCAGTGCTAATGCCATAGTTGAAGCCAGGCATTTTTTAAAAAATTTTTTTCTCATATAAGATCCTCACTCTCTTTTTTAAATTAGATATTCGTATTTTGTTGTCATACATAACTTTTACTATATAATGTAAAAATACCGTGTGATTTACGGGTATATAGCATAAAATGCAATATTAACAAAGCCGGATATCCTTAGATAATTATAACTTTTATGAGAAAGTATTTCAATTATGCCTGATAATCATGTCTGATTTTTAATGTTAATTTTAGTAACTATATGCAATTTTTAATGTATTTTTTGCCTATATAAATAGATAATGCCATTTGGTGCCCCACCGTTTGAGCTGCCGCCTGAAATCTCACATACACAATCTGAACCATCACCATAATCCAATGCACAATTGCCACCGTTTGTAGAGATAATGTTTAATGTTCCTGTTCCGTTGATGGTTAATGGAACTTTTTTGCAAACAATACCCGCAGTGTAAGTAGTGGAAGGTGTCATAGACAGTACGGGTAGGAGTTACATAATCTGACAATGAATCATCACCGGTATAATAGCTGTGGTTTGGTGTTGAAATCGGAACGGCTGTAGGTGAAGTAGTTGGTTTTGTCGTTTCCGAAGGTGAAGCAGTCGGAGTTGCTGTTACAGGTGAAGAAGTTGAAACTGCATCTGAACTGCAGTCCGGAGTTTTTGTTGAAGCTGCATCTGAGGTGCTGTCCGGTGATTTTGTTGAAACTGTCTCGGAGGTACTGCTTGGGGCTTGCGTTGAAGCTGTCCCGGTTGTGCCAGGAGAGGTTGTCGTATCAGCAGCGGGGGTTTGCGTAACCGCACTTTCAGGAGAAACAGTTGGAGTAGAAGTACTTGAGCTGTTTCTCTTTATAATAGTATATTTGTATTTTGCAACAGCTGAAGATTTGACTTTCTTTAATTTGGCAGCAGTCAGTTTTTTGGATTTTTTAACAGCATACACTTTTAAAGTTGTCGTCTTTTTGAAAGTAAATGTTTTTGATTTGCTGGAAGTAACCTTTTTAGATAAAGAAAGTTTTTTGCCGGTTGAATAGCAAACAGTATATCCTTTCTTTGCCTTAAGTTTTAGTTTGACGGAATTGTTATATTTGCCTGCTTTTTTTGAAATCGTATAAGCTTTTTTTATTACAGTATTGCTTTTTGCTTCTGTATATGAAGGGGAAGAAGTATAAAACAACAGGCTGCACGATAAAATGCAGGCGATTATTTTTTTTGTAGTTCTCATAATCAAAACCTCCTTTTGTATTATAAGTGCATTTTAAAGCATGAACCTTAAATTAACTTAAAATTTGTGCTTACATCTTATGGAAAAATGTGTTAAACTATAACAGATAAAAAGTGAATATAAATATCAAAGGACACTAAATGTCGCTTGCCTAATGTCAGACGGGCAGGTATATTTGGTGTTCTTTTTTGTTTGTATGGAAAGGAAAATGAAATGCCAAAAACAACAGGACAATTAATATTTTTTACAGCAGTGACAGCGTGGCTCATAAAAGATGAAAAAAATAAAAATAATCCTTGACATAGATATGTCAGTGTGATAATATAGTCTTCGCTGTCGCACAGAGACGGCTGGAAAGTGAGAGCCTGTGCAGTGGCGGAGATTTACTTATTTTATAATAGGATAATACATATTTGGTTATATTGAGTTTAAAGAACATGGTTTGCATGAAGTGAAAAAGTTCTTGACATGAAGCTGAATGTATGATAAGATTTTATCTGTTGCCGCGATTGAGAGATTGCACAACGAAAAGTAATTTAGTTTCATTTGAAAATGATGAAATTAAATGAAAAAAGTTCTTGACAATGTCGAAAAGATGTTGTAAGATATATATCGCTGTCGCAAAAAGCGATAAGAAACAAAGTGTGAAAGCAAAGAGTTTCTTGTTTGTGCGAAAGCAGGAAATCAAAAAGATTTCCAAGATTTTATTTTTTGAAAGATTTCAAAAAATAAAATAAAAAAAGTTCTTGACAAGCTAAAGCAAAAGTGATAAGATATATATCGCTGACGCAAGTCAGCAAGTCAGCAAGTCAGTAACACTGATAAAGAAATGTCAGTGTAAAAAAGGTCAGATAAAGACCTGGAACCTTGATAATTGAACAGTAAAACAACCCTGAAAATTCTAAAATAAATTTTCAAAGTTCTTATCTAACACATGCAGATAAGAACACGCGAGGTAAATCGGATTTCTTAAAGAAATTCAGACGCGAAGTTGTAAAACAACTTCTAATGACAAAGTTAATTAAAATTTTGTCTATGCCAAGTTTTACTTGGACAGGTCAAAACTTAAACATGAGAGTTTGATCCTGGCTCAGGATGAACGCTGGCGGCGTGCCTAACACATGCAAGTCGAACGAAGCTCCTGCGACAGATTCCTTCGGGATGAAGATGCTTGAGACTTAGTGGCGGACGGGTGAGTAACGCGTGGGTAACCTGCCCTGTACTGGGGGACAACAGTTAGAAATGACTGCTAATACCGCATAAGCCTACGGAGTCGCATGACTCAGCAGGAAAAATTCCGGTGGTACAGGATGGGCCCGCGTCTGATTAGCTAGTTGGTGAGGTAATGGCTCACCAAGGCGACGATCAGTAGCCGGCTTGAGAGAGTGAACGGCCACATTGGGACTGAGACACGGCCCAAACTC
>OOCB01002108.1_pt1 | contig 24077 bp, 22 predicted proteins | sample 1671351 | NCBI WGS metagenome assembly OOCB01 (sample SAMN06348148, study PRJEB24527) | human gut metagenome | biome: human gut; feature: ankylosing spondylitis patient; material: feces | host: Homo sapiens | place: China | collected 2015-10 | reverse complement strand
GTGCGTTAGTTCAGTTGGTTAGAATACATGCCTGTCACGCATGGGGTCACGGGTTCGAGTCCCGTACGCACCGCAACTCGAAAAAGCAAAATTAGGAAAAGCTCTGATTCACAACAGAATCAGGGCTTTTTTCGTTTCCGGGCGGAAGCAGAATATAGCGTTTCTACGAAGTTTGTCAGGTGCAAATTCAGGGTCCTTTTTTAGGGACAATAAAAAAGCACCTGAAATGTATAATACTTCATTGATTATCATGTTTTTGCGTAGGATTTTCCTGTTCCTCATTTTCTAATTTTACAACGTAAATAAAGTGGTATGAAACAGGAATCAATGAAAGTTCTGTTCTTTATCCGTAAGAGCAGACTAAAGAAAAACGGTGAGGCACCTATATTTTTGCGCGTTACTGTCAACGGCCAGCAGGATGAAGTGCGGATACAACGCTCCATTCCATGTAAACAGTGGAATAGCCTTAAAGAATGCAGCAAGGGAAAAGACCGAATTTCAATAGAATTGAATAGTTATATTGAGTCGCTGAAAGTGCGGTTATATCAGTTGCATAAGGATTTGTTATTCAGGGATGCTCTGATAACTCCCAAGAATCTACTAATCCAACTCTTTTCAAAGGAAGAACGCCATTTGTTTCTTCAGACTATGAAGAAATGTATAGATGACTGGAGTTTATTGATAGGTCAGGAATACCAGCCCTCAACCATCTCCCGTTACAACAACTGTTATGACTCGCTTAAAGAAGCGGTCGGAAGTTTCTATAAAAAAGAAGACATTACCTTTTATGAACTTAACGGAGAATTTATTGATGCGTTTGATATGCATCTGCGGACGACAAGAAAGCTTACCCAAAACACATTGACCAAGTATATGAGCTGTTTCCGTAAGGTGCTCGGCATAGCACGTGACAACGGATGGTTAAAAAGCGACCCATTGGCAGGTAAACGGAAGAAATTGTTCCGAAAGGATGAAACCTGCCCAACTTTTCTTACATTGGAGGAACTAAGAAAAATCATAGAGAAGGATTTCTCCACAACCCGTCTGAACCAGGTAAAAGATTTCTTTCTGCTATGTTGCTACACAGGGCTTTCCTATATTGATGTCAGCACATTGTTGCCTTCCCATCTGTATAGGGACAATAATGGCAAACTTTGGATTCATAAGTCAAGAGTAAAAATTACAACTAAAAAAGAAAGCTGTACCTGTAACGTTCCTCTTTTGGCTCCGGCTGTTGCCATTATTGAGAAATATAAGGGATGGAATCAGGAAAACCCTGACGCACCTTGCTTGCCTGTTCCATCCAATCAGAAAATGAATGAATATCTGAAAGAAATAGCGACACTATGTCGGATAAACAAACGATTAACCGTCCATGTGGCAAGACATACTTTTGCAACGACGGTTACTTTGGCTAACAATGTAGCCTTGCAAAATGTATCTAAAATGCTCGGGCATTCATCTACCCGCATGACTCAGCACTATGCAAGAGTGCTGGATAGCAGTATTATAAAGGATATGCAGGGAGTAGCCAATATATTTAAATGATAAAAAAGAACAGAGGCATGTACCATTAATTATGGCACTGCCTCTATTCCTGTTATCAGAAGGCTTCTCTTCGATTCTTTTCCAATAGCATTTCGATATCCTTTTCCCGATACAATATCTTTCCACCTATCTGGTAATATGGAATTTTACCTGCATTTCTGTACTCTTGCAAGGTACGTTTGGTTATTTTCAGGTATCCGGAAAGTTCTGTATCCGTCATGTATCTTTCTCCGTTCAATGAAGGGTTATAATTTAATGTCAGTCTGTTTATAAGGGTGGCAATAATTTCCACTTCCTTAAAGTAATCGCATGCAAGCGGACTTGACTTGGTAATAATTTCACTCATTTTTTCTCCTTTCTTTTTGTGATGTTTAACAACCGCATGACATCCTGTTTCCTGTAATATGTCTTTCTATCTATTTGAGAATACGATAATGTACCGTTGCTTCTTAATGTCTGTAAGGTACGCGATGAGATATTCAGAATTGTACATACATCTTGGTTATCCAGCCATTCGTTCAGTCTTTTTTCTGTATGGACAGATTGGATGCTTTCAAGTTTCTCTCTGCAAGAACGTAATGCATGAATCATCTCTTCAAATGTCCGTATCTCAATATTCACTATTTCCATAAATATTTTCATTGGGTTCCACGCAAAAATAGAGTAAAGAAGATGTATTTCCCAAAGTCATGTCATCAGATTTCATTAAATGTCATCATACTTCATAAAGTATGAAAAAATCAGAGATGTAACCTGTAGGAAAGGAATGCAAAGCGCAGCCATAGCCTATGCAGATTGGAGGGAGCTGAAATCCCTGTCTTATTGTTGGGAGAGTTTAAAGCGGTTCCTTGCTTTTTGTATTGTTTTGTATATTTCCGGTTCTTTATAGATGTCGGTTCCTATAATGATGCCCCTGTATTATAGCCATGCGTCATGTCGGTCGCAGTTAATCCCTGTAATCTTTTCCAAAATTCCAATCCGTTTGCCGCCGCATTCTTTTTCAGGAGAATTTTCATGGCGATAGCCATAAAGAAAATTCTTCTGAAAAAAGGGACAAATGCGGCTGGCAAACGGATTGAAACTTATCTTTGATGAAAGGGATTATTTAGAAATGCGATAATTGTAGAGTTTAAAAAAAACTTAGAATTTATGTTATAATATTATCTTAAGTTTTGGAGCTTGTAAAAAACGATTCTGTATAGTTAACATAATTATGACATATCTTATACGTATATTCATTTTAATAATATGAGCAGTAATAAATTCTATAGATGGTAACACTAGTGTCTCTTAAGTTATGTTAATCGAATTCAAAATAAAAAGTCAATTGACAATTTGTTATTGGAGCAGGTTCGTCCTCCACGGGGAAGAACAAGTCTTTCATATCCCCTTTTACCAAGAGCGAACTTCCGATTATTCTCATGACTTCGTAGATATTGCGTCCGATTTTCATTTCATGTTCAACAATCGCAATCAGGCAATAAGTGCAGATAGCCACATATATTTGTATCCTTACGGCATTCTCAGATTGTCCCCAAAAAGTAGTGACACGCAGGTGTTGTTTTATCCACTTGAAGAAGTTCCACCTGCCATCTGTTTTTGTAAAGGAATACTATCTGTTCGGACGAGAGGATGAAGTTGTTGGTATAGAATGTGAATATCCTATCCAAATCAGGGATATAAGCTACTATTCTTCGGATTCTATCCGGATAATTCTTTGCATTGCGCTCTCCAATAAACCTAACGGACTCGTCTTTAAGTACGTTACTATTGCTTTCAATATCAACACACGTTTCTACGGCATACTCAGGTCGTCTCTTTTCTCTGATTACAAAGAAAGCGTTGACTTGATTGATGTGATAGAGACGGCTCAAATCCCAGTACCCACGATCAAATATATATCCTGCTTGAGGTTCATATTCAATGATATCCATTGCGTTGATATCGTGAGTGCGAGCTTCTGTTATGTGGACCATCTTTGGAATTTGGGTAACAATGTCAAGTTGGGTATGAAGCTTTATGCCGGATTTTGTACTTCGAAAATTAGCCCACTTGAAAATACTCATGCAAAGATCTATCGTAGAAGAATCAAATGCATAGAATTTTCCTTCAATACAAAATTCTCTCCCAATTCTGGTACGCTGAGCCATATTTATCATATGATAAGCGAATTCTTCAAAGACATGCCAGTCTCTATAAGAGTTGCATTTGGAAAGAATAGAACGGTTTACCCCATATTTACCGAAACCGAGATGAAAAGACTTTTCTTTATGCGCCATGGCTATGTCCGTCAGTTCACGGAGACTACGGCAGCCATCAAGTTGCCCGAACATAAGAACGAGCAATTGATTCCAATAAGACAGTTGCCATCCCAATATTGGGTCTGTAACTTTGTTTTTTATGCGACTGGACATGATTCTTTCAAATTTTCGTTTTGGCAAAAAGTCAGTTATTTGGCTGAAAATATATCTTCCTGTATTCATGTGAAGGCAAATATGAGGGCGAGCCCAAATATAGCCAATTCAAAAGTGCGACAGGGTATCGGATACCTAAATGTCGCATAATCAGGGAGAACAATTCAATAATAACAAATTTTAAGAGACACTAGTGAGATGGTAACACAACTAAAAATAATCTTTATACATAAATTGTTTAATGTTAAATTAGTGTTAAATAATTTATATCCTGAAATCTTAGGACTTTTGTTGATATAATTCTTTTCTGTTTGTGTCACTAAATCAATCTATAAAATGGCAAGAAGAAAGATTTTGAAAAAATACCTTATGAATAAAAGGAATGCTCCATGGAGCAAACTACAGTCATCTCTATATCAGGTAATTGATTCGAAAACTGGGTTTCAAATTCATTGTTGTGCCTACAATATTGGAGAATGTCTTCCACTTCCACGTTATTGGATTACCATCGGAAAAAAAATCGTATGGGACTTTCCCCAAAATGTAATGTGGGATAATAGTGGATGGTACTTTCTTGATGAAGCAAAAGCCATCTCACGTTTGATAAAGTCTTATATAGATTGTCCTATAGATGAATTATTGTCCTGTTCATTTTACGACAGATGGAAAATGTTATCATTTCTTCAAGCGTGTGACAAACGTATCGGAAAAAGAAGGTTAGAAAAAATGTTGGAACAGGAGAAGTTTACTTGCGTTGACTGGATAATCCGAAAACGATTGGAATTTAAATAATTGATAAAATAATTATCAAATCAGCATACAATGGATTATATTTGAATTGTAAAAGAAGTATCTATGAAAATAAACGATAGAATTTTATATGCACATGGGCTTTCTTCGTCCGGAGCTTCATCAACGGCAAGAAACCTTCAAAGCCTTCTTCCGGAATGCAAAGTTATTTCTCCAGACCTACCTGTCGAGCCTCAGGATGCTTTGGATATGTTAAGAATGTTGTGTAAAGATGAATCACCGCGACTTATAATAGGAACGTCCATGGGAGGAATGTTTGCCCAGCAACTTAGAGGATATAATAAGATATTGGTAAACCCTGCTTTTCATGTTTCCGAGTTTATGCGTACACAAATAGGGATACATGAGTTTCTAAATCCTCGCCAGAACGGAGAGACTCATTATGAAATAACCGCCTCATTATGCGATAAATACCAGATAATTGAAAAGAACCAGTTTGACGGTATAACAGCATTTGATATAGAAAACACATACGCTTTGTTCGGAACAAAAGACACTTTGGTGCATGGGTATGATGAATACACAGCTCATTATCGGAATGCTGCTTGGTTTGAAGGTGAACATAGACTAAACATCGAGATTATAAAAGAAATTCTTGTACCTTTGATAAAACGGATTATTAAATGAACAGCATAGTACATTTACTCGACAGCATTTGCCAAATAGCTGCAACTTACAAGAAGATTGAAGCGACAAAAGGCGAGAAATATAATATTTTTAGAGTCATTGATATGACTTCTAATGAAACAAGTGTGCATTCTGCCTTTCTTGCAGATTTATTAAACCCCAATGGCTTGCATCAAATGGGGGATGTATTCTTGAAACTTTTTATAAACCGTTTTTTTAATGATGCAGATTTTAAAACTGAAAATGCTAAAGTAGAACGGGAAAAATATATCGGTTCCGTTACGAGAAATACCGGAGGGCGTCTGGATATTATAATAACAGATTCTACAGGGAAAGCCATTATCATAGAGAATAAGATATATGCTTCCGATCAAGAAAATCAGTTAATCCGTTATTATAACTATGCACAAAACTTGCACTCCCGGTACAAATTGTTTTATCTCTCATTAGATGGCATTGTACACAATGAGGAAAAAACATTAAAAGATAGCGATATACATCTGTATAAAGATAAGGATTTTTATAGCATATCGTATGAATCGGATATTTTGGGATGGCTGGAAGACTGCCGGGAAAAAACAGCAGACAAGCCATTGATAAGAGAAGGTATCAGCCATTATATCAATTTAATCAAATATCTAACCAATCAAACTATAAATAAAGAGATGGAAAAGGAACTAATGGGACTAATATTAGATAATCCTAAATACATAAAAAATCTTGGGATTATCAAGCGTGCAATAGCTATGAGTGAAATTGAACTACAGACAAGATTCTGGACTTCTCTTGAACAGGAGATGAAAGGAAAAGGGTATTCTATTATTAAAGATGGCACTTATAAGTATGTATTTGATGAAAAAGAGGATAGGATAAGTGGATATTATAAAGGAAAACCTAATAATCGGAGATATGGACTTGAATTTATGGTGGGTTCATATTTAGATGCCGAGATAAGATATGCTATCAGAATAGACGAACCAATGGTTTGTGGTTTCTTCGTTACAGAGAATAACGGAAAAACAAGACAAATATCAAAAGATAAGACATATAGATTGCTAAAAGATAAAATTACCGAAGAACTCAGTGAATATAAGCCTGATGATGCAGGTTTCTATTTAGGTGTAAAAAACTTAAATCCAAACTTACTATTTAAAACAATGAATCCTGAGACATTGGAACATCTTGCAGATATGGATAACACGGTTTCCTTAATAGCGGAATCAATCTACGATGCTATAGAAAAAATAAAAATACAGATTGATAGATAATGCATTAATCTTTATTAACATTTAAACTGAAAGTTTCCTCTTCCGTGGAGTATAATTCATTAAAGTTTTGTGACAAGCGGTCTATAAATGAATCAGACCGTTTTTCCGTTACAAAATAAAATTTAATCACATGCCTTATATTGGCATATTAGAGCCGATAATTTTGCAAAAAAAGAATTATATGACACAGATGTTTGAACTTGCAACAGAAAGACTGGTTATCAGAACCCCACAAGTGGAAGATACCAAAGACCTCTTCACCTTAATGAATGATGAAGATACAGCATTGAATACCGGTTTTCGCCGTATGGAAAGTTCCAGCGAAGCGGAAGGTAAAATACGCAGAGGCATAACCAATCAAAATATATTTTCCATCACATTGAAAGAAAATCCGACACGCACAATCGGTATTTTCGAGTTTATTACGAACACAATAAGTACTATTTCAGGGAAGAAGAAGGAATGTGAAATCTGTTATTTCCTGCATAAAGATTTTCGTGGCAAGGGCTACATGACTGAGGCAGTAGGAACTATGAAAAAGTATCTGTTTATTGAAAAACATTTTGATACGCTCCTAATATCAGTATTTCCACGAAACGATTCATCCCGAAGAGTAGCCATAAAGAATGGTTTCACATTTAATGGTCTTAAAAAGAAATGTGGTGTTACCGGCTGTGGAGAAGTAGCCGACTTAGAGTTCTATGTTCTTGACAAAGAGGATTTCTTAAATCCGGGCAATAATAACAGTAAAAAGGATATTCAGATTATGGAAAAGCAGAAATGGGTAAATGAAGGAGGTATTCTTTATCCAATACCCGGTTCTGCCGCCTTATTGTCAAATCCGGGAAGTGGAATATTCAGAATTTACGAAGATGCACATTACAAAAGACTCGGTCTAGAAAAAATTGATGAAACATTTTCTTTCAATTTTAAGTTATACGACCTTGATTGTGAAGATGTCATTCTGCGGATTATCAAGACATGGACATCAAAGCTTTTTACCGATACCAATAAAAATTTGGGAGTTATATTCAACGGGTTAAAGGGTACGGGCAAAACTATAGCTGCAAAACTTCTCAGTAACCGTATAGGAATGCCTGTTATCATTATTTCAAAGCCAATAGACGGGATGTTGGAATTTATCCAGTCATTGTGTTTTGAGAGCGTCATTCTTATTGACGAAGCCGAAAAGACATTCAATGAAGAACGTGAAGTTCTGCTAAAAATGATAGACGGAGTTTATAACTGCAAACGTAAACTGTATATACTCACTACAAATAAACTGACCGTGGATGAGAATCTTTTAGGCCGTCCCGGTCGCATCCGTTATATAAAGGAGTTCGGTAATCTTTCAACCAAGGCGATTAACGATGTAATAGATGACAACCTATTAGATGCTTCATTGAAATCCAACATAATAAAACTGGTTGATACACTTGAAATTTCAACCATAGATATTTTGAAGAGCATTATTGATGAGTGCAATATCATGGGTGAGGTACCTACTGATTCAATGTTGAATATCCCTAAGGCCAAATATAAACTGAGAGTCATATCTTTTGATCGCTTGGATAACTGTTATCATCAAGAAGTAAAAGACATGATAAAAAATCGGTTAGGAATAAATGAAACAGTGGAAGAATGGCTGATGAAAACAGATGAGGAAACCGGTAAAAAGAATAAGAATATCATAGAAGAAAAGTATGATTTCAGTATTGATATTCAGTCTATGCCATCCGTATCTCAAATACCTTATACCGGACAGCGTATGAATTATGGAACCGTAACCAGTGAACCGGATATGCTGGGCTTTTTTACCATCGAATCTGATTGGGATGGTACTGACCTGTATTGTGTAAGTGGAAATTGTAATATCCCATCCCTTTACAGAGGACTTTTGAATTAAAAATAGATTAAACCACAAATTCCATTTTAAGGGTTGTAGAATACTAGCGTGTTTAATACCGGTACTCTACAACCTTATAACCTATAAACAAAACAATTGTATGGATATAAATTTAACTCCAGCGCAAATTCTATGCTTGCAACTCATGGGATATAGTCCCAAAGAAATATTCAAAGTGAACAACTCTTTTTTTACAGAGATTATCAAAGAAAAAGAGAATGCAGAAGAACTTTTGGAAAAATCCATTCTTTTATTGAAGAAACAGGAAAAATTGGGTATCAGAACAATACCTTATTCTGATTCAGAATTTCCTGATGCCTTAAAAGCAATCGGGTATGATTGCCCTTCCTTGATTCATCTGCGCGGAAATGTTTCATTACTGTACAAAGATTCTGTAGCCATTATCGGAGCAAGGCAAGCGGATAAAAAAGGATGTGAAACGGCTTATACGCTTGGAGCCAAATATGCAAAGGAGGGATATGTTGTTGTCAGTGGACTGGCTTTGGGATGTGATGCGGCAGCCCACCAAGGCTGTCTTGCAGTAAAAGGGGATACTATTGCAGTTGTGGCGACCGGACTGGATATTACACACCCTAAAGAGAATAAACCTCTGCAAGATTTAATTCTCGCTAATGGAGGGCTACTTTTGTCAGAACAGGTTATTGGGGTAAAAGCAAACCCTACTCGCTTGGTTGCCAGAAACCGTTTACAGGCAGCTTTGTCGCAAAAGGTCATTGTAGCACAATGTCCGACCGAAAGCGGCACAATGCATACAGTCAGGTTTGCGCAGAAATATAAGAAAGAAATTTACGCTTCCACATACAAAAGATACGATGCTAACAGTTCCGGAAATAAGTTTCTTATAGAGGGAGGTGTTGCTAGTCCATTGTAAATGGAATGATATCAGATTGTAAAAAGAAGTGTCTGTCAGAAAAATATTTATACAATGATAAAAAAGAAATGAAAGACTTTAGAGCACAATATTTAAAAGAAATTCAAAGGATAAAATCGGGGTTCTTTGAATTGGATAAAATGACACAAGGCTGGAGAAATGGAGATTTAATAACCATTGGAGGTCGTCCTGCTGTGGGTAAGACAGCCTTCGGAATATCATTACTAAGGAATGTAGCAATCATAAACAGAATGCCTACAGCTTTCTTTTCTTTAGAACTCTCGAAAGAACAATTATCAGACCGACTTATTTCATCGTTAAGTTTGGTCGAAATAGAAAAAGCTTGTAATTTTCGGAATGGTAATATTTCAGATTTAAGTGAAGCAGAGATACGTAGGATTGAAGATGCAAAAAGGCAAATTGAAATTTCATCCGTTTACTTCGATGATACTCCATCATTATCAATGCGGGAATTATATCCAAGGGCAGCTTATTTGATCAATAGCTTTCAAATAAAGCTGATTATTATTGATTATCTTCAACTGTTGAATAGTTCAGGATTATTCTCAAAAAGGTCTGAAGAAGTAGCTTATATCGCACGTAAGCTAAAAACTATGGCTAAAGACTTGAATATTCCAATCGTAGCACTCAGCCAATTGAACCGTGGCGAAAGAATAGGCGATAAACGCCCTATACTTAGTAACTTTCGTGAATCCGAAACCATCGGGCAAGAATCGGACATAGTATATCTGATTCATCGTCCAGAATACTATGGAATCTATACAGATGAAGAGGGTAATGATTTGCATGGAATTGCAGAAATTATTATTGCCAAAAACATAAATGGGAATATAGGAAAAGTGCTTTTGAAATTTAACGGAGAATACGCACATTTTTAGGAAGAAAGGAGTGATGAATCTAATATTCTACCATTCCTTTTTGACATTTACTTTAGCAATGCCGTATTATTTTCATTTTTTTGCTGCTCAGTAATAAAAAATGGTTCAAGTTGTTTCAGCCTGGTTATCATTTCTTCTTTAAATCGTAATTCGCAATACTCATCTTCCGTCCATGTGAGCCATGAGAAATAATCCCACGAATTGTTGGGATTGAGCGTAAATCCATCTATCTCTAATTGATTAACATCGCGTCCATAAATATATGTGCAAACGGCATATACATTATCGCGAAAATAGAATCCTGCCCCTACGATGTATCCGTTTTTACGGGTTTCGATACTGTATTTTCGGCTGTAATCCCATTTGGGTTCACTGAACTCAAACCGGGGAAATTCAGATTGTATTTCATTCAGGCAATGCTTCATGCTTTCCCAATTCAGTTTTTCCAAGTCTTTTGGAGGAAACCGCTTCAGGGCTTTTTCTCTACGGGTGTTTTTTATCGCAGTTGGTATATAGACCAAAAAGGTAATGCCAATGATTATTAGAACTAAAAGCATCGGTAAATAAGGGAATAATACAAACTTCCATGGCATGACAATCAGATTGTTATAGCGTAGAAACATTAAGGGAAATGTAAGAAAATACGGCAAGGAAGATATATAACTTTCACCATCAAATATTTTATCTACAGAAGTATCTCTTGAAGTTAATACATCACGGATAAATATAAAAAGACTTGTAATTATAAAATATGCAGGTATTGCACACCATATAGGGATAAATACCTCCCACCATTCCCTTTGTATGGCACCATCCAGTTTTTGAGTTACTAAAAAAGCGCTTAAACGTCCTGCACTGGCTACAATAAATTTATAAAATTTGCTCATGCTTTCATCTTATTTATATTACATTGAATACCCTCTACAATGCTTTCTATAGTTTTCTTCATCTGACTTAAACTCTGTGAGCTGTTTCCATCATTAAGATTTCGGAAATTGATAGTCGGATGAGTATATTCCCACAACAGCCAGTATTCGCTTGAATGATATTTGTCGGGAGAATCTGCAATCAGTTTATTTATCAAGGTGATGACTTTTTGCACTTCCTCATCCTTTATTCTTTTGGCAATTTCGGGCTTGAGCATTCTTCCGTCTTTATCTCTCAATAGCATACCGCTATACGTACGCTAGTCTATTTGAATAGCATACATCAGTCGATACTCACCGATTGTCTTCAGCTCAAATTCAAGGAACTGGTATTTACTATTATTGTTTTCATAGTATTTACGTATATAATTTTTATTTTTGTCAAGCGCATATTTATAGTAGGCAAAAGATTTTTTTATGACCGTATAGCCTTTTGATTCGATAGCTGTTTCCAGTTGATTCCAAAAGTCAGTTTGCAAACCAATTTCGACTTCTTGTATGGCATCCTTATATTGAGATATGTAGTTAATATACTTTGGATTACTCTTAATTAGCGTGATTAAATCATTCTTTTCATTATCCATTTGGTGTGTCAATATTTTAATTAAGTTCAGATAGTGTGCTATTCCTTCCCGTATCAGAGGCTTGTCTATTGCCTTGTGACGGCAATAAGTCAGCCAATTTAATATAAAATCAGCATAAGATATGGTGTAGAAAGTTATTTCTTCACCACCTGTGGTCTTATCCATATCGTGTACCTCACCGTCTAGAGACAAGTATAACAGCAGTGTTTTATTCTTTGGATATCGTCTTAAAAAATTGTGATACCGTAAAAGCTGATTTTCTTGGTCAGTTGCATAGATTTTATTTTCAATTATGACATGGTATGTTCCATCGGTGAGGTAAATGTCGAGCCTTCCTCCAAATGTTTCTGTTTTAGAACCGATATATTTCTCACACTCTACTTTGGTATTATCGTATGTAAAAGATACATTGAGGTGTAATTGTTCATTTAAGCGGTCGATGAATAATTGGAGAAACACAGTTCCCATTGATGTCGGCCATTCGGATTAAGCAAGTCCGCAATTATGGACGAATGTACCCTTGTTTCATCATTCGTCATGTTGATTATTTGATACAAATTGTAATTCTCTCCTTTTTCTTTTCGTACCTGCTCATGTTTTTCCAAGAGCAAGTGGATTTCATTGAATAATTATATCAGTTCATTCATTGCCTTTAACTTATATAATTCGAATTAGATATATCATGTACCCCAAATAGAAGATTATAATTATACCTCAATCTAATCCGTCAGAGATAAAATAACTACATTTGAAATATTGGAATAATACGCAAATATGAAACTTATATCTATTTTGTTAATAAAAATTAACACTATTCTAAAACTAGATATATACCTATTACAAAATAATTTATCGTAAAGATAAAAGTTTATATCGCAAAGATAAGCATTATATGGATGATTGTTTTATGTTATAGGATTTTATTCAAGGTAAAAGGAAACTTTATATTAAATAAGAAGATTTCTTATATGTTGTTGCAAATAGTATTTATATATGCCTATATTTGGCATATATAGGTATGCAACTTTGCGACATAATTGATAGTTATAATGGAAAAGACATTGATACAGTTCATTAAAACCGCTGCTGCAAAATTGCATGACAGTAAGCTGAAACGGTTAGGTGGTAAAGAAATAACACTTGCTCTAGAAGGAGTAGTACAGGCTTTGGGTTTGGACAATAAAGATGAAGCAATTCTTTTTACCGCACTGTTTGACAGGAGTTGCTCAGGATATAGTTGTGACCTTGGAGATATGGCTTCATATTTCGGATGTACTCAACTGGATATAATGGAGTATGTATCTTCTCTTAAATCACTAATGAAGAAAGGGCTTGTCGTCCAAACAGATTTAAGTGAATGCCGAATGACACGGCAGAACTTTATAGCAAGCAATTACGCCATAAACTGTATTCTTGAAAACAAGAAGCCTGAATTTCGTAAGGCGCGTATATTGGAAAAAGAGTTCGACCGATATGATTTCTGTAAGTTGGTTGACGCACAAATTCAAGACAACAATGTGACGGCGGAATCTCTTTTTCAGTTCATTGAACAGGCGGAAGAAGAGAACTTAACAATGCCTTTTGTTAAGGACTTGAAAACCATAATAACAAGTATTCCGGCACGTGCCTTATTTTATGAGGTATGTTATGATTTTTTTGACCGTAACGGTGACGGACGTTCTGACTTAACTCGCACGTTAAGTGATATGTATGAAGCATACGGTGTCCGCTTTATGGAAAGAAAAGCATTGTTGGATGGGAGCCATCCGCTAATACAGACAGATTTGGTTGAAATGTCAGGGGATAAGGAGGATATTCTTTTGACTGATACCGGAAAGCAGCTTTTCCTTGGTGAAGATTTCGGGGCGTTTGGAAAACAATATTCAGGCCTTAATCGATACTCATTCGCACGAGAAGTTAAAGAGTATGTTCATAGCAAAGAACATGACGTGGAGAATTCACGCGCAAAGATGCGTCTTGCAGCCAAAATCCGCCAGATAGAGGATTCTAACCGTAATATCACTTGTCTGCAAAAAGTAAGGGATATACTGTCGGAAGAAGATTTTCGTGCTTTGTTTTATATTGTCTGTGATGCTTGTGCCAATGGTGATATGATAAGTATATCGAGAGAGTTGAATGAACTGTATTCGATTAAAGAAAGAAATACCAATCTGAAACTCTTTAAGGATGAGATACACAAGATGCAGCGGCTTGATCTTGTGGAAATGGTAACAGAAACCAGTTTCTTCGGGCAATACACAGTGCTTCAGCTCACTGATAAGGGAAAAGAACTCTATTTTGAAGAAGATGCGCAGCTCTTTATTGAGAAAGCCGACAAGAAGGAGCTTATTGTATCAGCGGACATTAAGGAGAAGCGGTTGTTCTTCAGCAAAAAAGAGCAGGAACAGCTTAAACTTATTGGAGATATGTTACAGGAAAAGAATTATCAGTCACTTGTATCACGGCTTGAGTCCAAAGGACTTACCAAGGGAATCGCTGTTCTCTTGTATGGTGCACCGGGTACAGGAAAGACAGAATCAGTTATGCAATGGGCAAAACAAAGTGGACGAGACATCATCCATGTGGATATAAGTGCGTCAAAGAGTATGTGGTATGGCGAGAGCGAGAAGATAGTAAAAGACATTTTTACGCGTTACAAGCGGATATGCAAACGCTCATCTGTCAAGCCTATATTGCTTTTCAATGAGGCGGATGCCATCTTCTCGAAACGGCGTGACATGGATGGCGGACGAAGTACCGACCAGACAGAGAACACCATTCAGAACATTATTTTGGAAGAAATGGAAAAGTTGGATGGCATATTGATAGCCACGACTAATCTTGCAGATAATCTTGACAAGGCATTTGAACGGAGATTCCTTTTTAAAGTGCGGTTTGAACGGCCTTCTTTGGAAGCAAAGCGCAATATCTGGTTGGATAAATTGCCCGGATTGAGTACGAAGGATGCTTCTTGTCTTGCTTCGGACTATGATTTCAGCGGAGGTGAAATAGACAATATCGTCCGTAAGGTAACAATGATGGAAGTGATAGACGGAGTATGCCCTTCAATTGACATTATTAACAAGCTTTGCAGTGAAGAAAAGATAGCCCAACCTTATGCCAAGATAGGTTTTAGCCGTTAAAAGCATAGATTGTATAATAACCAATTGGTTCCTTTTGTTTTATGTAATTAATTCTTAGATTTGTAGTAATTAAAAGCTAAAAACTATGGCAGCAAATAAATTTGGCCGTTATGTATGGCTAATAGACCTAATCAGAAGCCACCCTTACATCACTTTTAAAGAAATAAGCGAGAGGTGGGAAGATTCTGGACCGGGGGATGGGAAGCCCCTGCCGTGGCGGACTTTTATGCATCACAAGGAGGCTGTGGAGTCCATTTTCGATGTAATCATTGAATGTGATAAAAGAGGATATGGATATTATATCGAAGATGAAGAACTTTTAAAGGGTGGCGGTCTCCGGTCATGGCTGATAGACTCATACGCCACTTTGAACCAAGTGCAGGCAGATACAAAATTGAACAGAAGGATTTCTTTTGAAAAAATACCTTCGGGTAATAAATATCTTCAGCTTATACTTCAGGCTATGCGTCAGAACAGAGTAATAGAAATGACGCATCAAGGATTCGGTCGTGAATACCCTACCACCTTTGAGGTGGAACCTTATCACCTGAAAGTGGTAAGCCGCCGGTGGTATCTTATCGGGAGATCTCCTTATTATGATGAAGTAAGAACATACGCCTTAGACAGGATGCAGCATGTAAATGTAACGGAAAAGACATTCAAGTTGCCTGAATCTTTTGACATCAACAAATATTTTGAAGGATGCGTAGGTATCATAGCGGACAAGGAATATGACATTGAACGGGTTGTAATCAAGGCATATCATTGGGCGATAAAGTATCTTTCCACACTTCCTATTCACGAGAGCCAAAAAGAAATAGCTCACGATGAAAATTCCGTTACCTTGGAGTTTCATGTACGTCCGACATACGATTTCTTTCAGGCACTTCTTCAGCAGGGAGACCAGATAGAGATAATCGAACCGCAGTGGGTAAAGGAAGGAATGTGCCATATTGCAGAAAACATTTTGTCTTACTATAAAAAGGAAGAGAAATGATTTCCGATTTGAACTTTATAGCCATAGACTTTGAAACGGCCACATCAAAAATGTCATCCGTTTGTGAGGTGGGAATATGTGTGGTACGGAACTGAGCAGTCGCCGAGACACGTTCATGGCTTGTACGTCCGGAAGATAACCTTTACCAGTATTGGAACATGAAAATCCACGGTATTCGTCCGCAAGATACAGAAGATGCTCCTGACTTCCGGCAGGTGTGGGAGGAGATAGAACGAACCTATCTTTATGAATTTGACACATTTGTAGCTCACAACGTACCGTTTGACAGAAACTGCTTGATCCGTTCAGCAGAACTGTACCATATTCATTTGCCTGAGCTGAAATGGAAATGCTCATTACAGACCGTACGAAGTATTTACTCTTTTAGCAGCAACTCTTTGGAATATCTTTGTGAACAGTTGGACATACCACAAGGCGCACATCATCGTGCCGGTGATGATGCGGAGATGTGTGCAAGGTTGTATTTGAGAGAAATTAATGATATGGCCAATAATCAAAATAATAGGAAACTTTAATAGATATGACTATGAACCAAACATTTGAGCGAAATGATTGCAGTGACAACAGGATTGAGCTAAAAACTGTTACTGAACTTTGTGGAATGAATTTTTATATTCCTAATTACCAGCGAGGCTATCGTTGGACGAAACAGCAAGTCAAAGATTTGTTGAATGACATCGATGAGTTCAATGACAAGAATGGCTTTTATTGCTTACAGCCTTTGGTCGTAAAACAGCGTGAAAAGAATGTATTTAAAAAGATAAAAGAAGAAGCCAAGGATCTCAACGATGTCTATGATTATCTTAAAGGAACATGGGAAGTAATAGACGGGCAGCAAAGGTTGACCACTATTTTTATTCTAATGAGATGTTTGGGGATAACAGACATGCATTATACGTTGAAATATGAAACAAGGAGCGGCAGTGAACAATTTTTGAGTGGAAATTTGGACATGAATGAGGAGAATATCGATTATTTTCATATTTTCAGTGCAAAACAGGTCATCAGTGAATGGTTAAAGGATAAAGATTGTTTCTCCATAAAAGACTTTAAGGAGAAGTTGTTTGAGAAAGTGAATTTTATATGGTATGAATCCGTTGATGAAGATCCAATCAAGGTCTTTACCCGACTGAATATAGGTAAAATATCACTTACAAATTCTGAACTTATCAAAGCTTTGTTCTTGAACCGATCAAATTTTGATATGAACGACAATGGGTATATAAAGCTACGCCAACAGGAAATCGCTTCGGAATGGGATAATATTGAATATTCATTACAGAATGATGAGTTTTGGCTTTTCCTGCATGAGAAAGGTTATGACCGTCCTACTCGGATAGACTTTATATTTGATTTGATCTGCGAAGCTAATGATTTGCACTTAAATGACTATAAAGAAAAAATCGGAACAGATGAGTATAAGACCTTCCGATACTTTTATGAATATTTCAGGTCGGATGGCTTGTCTGTGGAAAGCAGTGATTCAAAAGTTATCAGGTGCTGGAAGATTGTGAAAAAGTATTATCAGACATTTGAAGAATGGTATAATGATTTGGAGTTGTTTCATTATATTGGTTTTCTCATTGATTGCAAAGGGAATGCCTTTATTAAAAGTCTTTTATGCAAGTGGGGGCAGCAGGCCAATAAGGAGTCATTTCTTCAATATCTGAAGAATGAGGTTAAAAAGGTACTTAATGCTTGCCCGTCATCAGTCTCTCAATACAAGGAAGATGGTGGTGATAAGAAAGATATTTATCCTCAATTGAAATTTCAATATAAAGAAGATGGCAGTAATAAAAGGGAATGTAAACCAATTTTATTGTTTCACAATATTCAGACAGTAATCAATCAGAATCAGTCGCAGCGAAATAATGGAAAATATGAAATGGGAACATTTTATAAGTTTCCGTTCCATCTTTATAAGTTAGAAAGCTGGGATGTTGAACACATCAACTCAAATACGACAAATCCGGAAGAAGATGTTGAATCTCAAAGAGAGTGGTTATTGAACATTTATTTAAGCGTAAATAAGAAGTTACAAGAGAAAATAAAAGAGTATTTCAATTCTTCATCAGAGGATAATAAAACCTTGTTTGAGGAAATAAAGAAAGAAGTTGCTTTTAGTAATGTAGAGTGGACTCAAGAAGAGAAAAATCGGATTTGGAATTATGCTCTGCTTGATTCTTCTACCAACCGAAGTTATGGTAACTCTATCTTTTCTGGGAAACGTAGGATAATTATTGGAAAAGATAAAGGAAAACTGATAGCGATTCCCAAATTATCGAAAGATGGCAAACTGGTAATGACAGACGAACAGAATAGCCTTTCATCATTTGTTCCACCGTGTACCAAACAAATCTTTCTAAAATATTATTCTGCAACCGCCGGGAACAATAACTACTGGACAATAGAGGATGCGCAGAACTATTTGAGCGACATAGATTCTTGTATTAAAAAATTGGAGGAATAATTATGACAGGAAATAAGATAACATTTTGGAGTTTCATACAGAAAAACAAAATAGAGATTCCTATTATACAACGTGATTACGCACAGGGAAGATTAGGTAAAGAATACTTGCGCCAAGGTTTTCTAACGAATCTGAAAGAAGCCTTAGACGAAGAAGATGATGAGAAGGAATTAAAACTTGATTTTGTATATGGTTCTGTCGAAAACGGAAAACTGCAACCTTTGGACGGTCAGCAACGATTAACCACGTTGTGGCTATTACACTGGTACATAGCACTAAGATCAGGAAAGTTAGGAGAAGCCAGTTGTATTTTAAAGAACTTTACTTACGAAACAAGGGTCTCGTCCCGTGAGTTTTGTGAACATTTATGTGACGAAAGCAATTTCAGTTCTTTCATTTGTACAGATGACAAGGAGTATGGTAGATGCTCTCAAATGAGTATTGTTGAATTTATTATCGGTCAAACGTGGTTCTATTCTGCATGGAAACAAGATCCTACCATCCAGTCTATGCTGAGAATGTTGGGAGGAACAAAAATAAATAACAAAAAAGGTGAGGACATTATTGATGGTATAGAGGAATTGTTTAGCAATGCAAGTTTTGAAGAAATGGAATCCTATTGGCAGAAATTGACAAATAACTCTCCCATTGTTTTTTATTATTTGCCGTTGAAAGAATTTGGACTTTCAGATGACCTCTATATCAAAATGAATGCCCGTGGCAAGCAACTGACCATGTTTGAGAACTTTAAGGCTGATTTAATCGGGTTTATTCAGGAACAGGCAGAAAGTGAACAGGATAACAGTAAATGGAAAAGCCTGTCAAATGAAGCCAATGGTATTGCAATAAAAATGGATACCACATGGACTGACATATTTTGGAGAAATAGATCCGAATCAAAGCGAATAGATGAAATATATTTTGCTTTCATAAACCGATATATATTGAACAGTCTGATCTTAGGATTAAATTCTGCGGATGAAGCTGAAGGGAACAAGAACTTTTGTTATTTGTATGGGAATAAAGGAAATGATACGGCACTCCAATATACAAGTTTTGAATTTTATAAGATTCCGTCATTAGGAGTGGCATCGGAGAAGTTACAAACGACATTGGAGAATTTTCATTCTTTTATCTCCGATAGAAAAGAAGAAGCTTTAAAAGATATTCAAAAGGAGTTTCTTCCTTTATGGGATGAACAAGATGGTTTCCGTTTTATCCCAGAATATAAGGATAACTCTATAACTGCTGTAACTCAACCTCAAAGAGTTGTCTTCCATGCAATTTGCAGGTATTTTGAATTAGGGAAATATGAAAAAGAAAGTTTCAATCGTTGGATGCGTGTCGTTTGGAATCTCGTTGAAAATGGGAACGTCAACAGCATCGAATCTATGATTGGTAGCTTAAGGCTTATTGATGAATTGGGCTTGCATAGCCATGACATTTATGGATTTTTGATTTCTGATAAAACTATAAAATCAAATGTTGCGTCAGAGCAACAAAGCGAAGAACGGGAAAAAGCCAAGAAGATTATCGAGGACATTAATTGGGAAGAAAGAATTGTTTCAGCAGAGAAATATGCCTTCTTCAAAGGAGCGGTACGTTTCTTGTTCCGTAATGAAAATGGCGAATGGGATTGGGATAATTTTAATAAGAAATGGAACAATGCACAGAGGTTCTTTGATAAGGAGGGAGCGTATCAAAAAGATACCATGCTATTGCGTTACTTCATTAGCAAGTTTACGGATTGGTCTTTATTTGAGGGTATGACTTTTGATAATACTGGTAGCTCTTGGAGAACTGTCTTGTTGGATAAAAAATGGATGAAACCTATCCATGAGATTTCAATTTCGGATAATATTGAAATAGAAGATAATTATCAATCAGTTTTGATGAGTTCTGATAATATTCAAAAAAGATTGCAAGAAGACCTCGTTTCCACAAACTTATTGGATTATATAGTAAGTGATTGTCTTCTTCATAATAATGTCTTATATCCAAGTAACGCCAAAGCTGATTGGAAAAAATATGTAATAGCAAATAAGCGGAATGAAATATTATCTTCGTTATATGGAGGTAAAATTTTAGATAATGATAAACAGGAAGGGAAAATATATACCAATCAAAAAATTGAGATAAATTGTGATTTCTTTTGGGGATGGAATATACAGTTTGAATATGTATATGAATCCGTTTCATATAAATTCCGTTGGCAATCGTGGGGATGGATTGACATGTATGAAGGAGATATTCGTCTTATTGATAAGAAAACTCCTTTTACAGATAAATTGGTAATAGACGCTTGTCTAATAAATACTACAGAGGATTTAACAAGAGAATTAGAACGGTGTATTAACGATTACATGGAATACAAAAAAGTTTTTGGTTGATAATGCAATACCTTGACTTATCATATAGGGAAGATTTTGTTGTAATATGTGGCGACATTCATGGCGAGTTTGAAACGCTCGCCTTTAATGTCGTGCAGAAAAGAATAGAGAATGCGATTGTCATTGTTGCCGGAGATTGTGGATTCGGGTTCAATAAACTGGCATACTATGATGACCTGTATAAACGAAAACTGCATAGGAAGTTGGAAAAACAAAACGTACTGTTGCTCATGGTGCGTGGCAATCATGATGACCCTTTGTTCTTTGATAAGGAACTGATTGATTATCCGTATATGAAAACCTTGCCGGATTATACCATTGTACATACGAAAGGTCACAATATCCTATGCGTGGGTGGTGCCGTTTCCATTGACAGACAATTAAGACTTTCGCAAATGGACTACAACCGGATACTTGGTAAAAAGCTGTTGCCTTTATATTGGAAAAACGAATCTTTCAGGTATGATGAGGAAGAGTTGCGGATTCTTCAGATTGAAAATATAAAGATTGATACGGTAATCACTCATTCAGCACCGGATTTCTGTCCTCCGCTAACCAAGGGAGATGTGGAACATTTTTGTGCCAATGATGACGAATTGGCTTCCGACTTGGATAAGGAACGGAAAGATTTTACCAGGTTATATGAATGGCTCATAGAAAACGGACATCCTCTTTCCAACTGGTTCTACGGTCATTTTCATGCTTCTGTTGAGAGTTTGGATGAGATAACGGGAACTAAATTCCGTCTGCTTGATATTCAAGAACTGGCAATGTTGAAATAATCCCGGAAGGATGAAGTTGGCGTATAGCAAATCGGCTTCATCCTTTTAATTTTCAAATCCATAAGTTCCGGTAGTAATCAATAAACAGCTGCATTCCCTCTCTGATGCGCTCACGTTTTTCTTCGTCGATATCGTATTTGTCATTCCGCTGGTATTCTTCAAAAGCATAAATCATTTTGCGGATTGTATTCAACCATACATCGTGACATTTTTCTGAGCCATATTTTTCATAAAAGACACCCAGACATCCGCCACAAGGTCCTTTTTCTACTTTCAAGAAAGCACGAAGATGATTAGCTATGATACGTGCCAATGTCATATCCAGACACCATGTATCCTCATAGCTGACATCGGCATAACCCTCTTTGCTCTTTTTGTAATTAACCTTGTGCTGCCATTTGTTTTTCTCTTTCATAAATACGATATAAAATTGGGTTGAATCAAGTTTTGTTTAACATTAACATCACTTCTATTTCTTTAGAATCATCGGTTGTCTTTATGTTACCCCAAAGAATATTCTTATATCCTAACAGTTGCTGTACATTGCTCTTGAAAGAATCCATTTCCGTTTCATCAACCGGATATTCGGATGGCATACTGATGAAAACAATAGCACTGTCATAACGGCTCAAATCAAGTTGTTGATATTTCTTCATGGATTCGAAGATATAGTTCAACCGACTTCCATTTTCGTTAGCCACAGAATTATAACAGTACCGACATCCATATTTTATATTGAATATAAATTCTACATCTCTATATGAAAAACTACTACCCGGAGCGGAAAGGATGGAAATCAACCTTTCACGTGCAGACATTATTTTGAGATATTTCTCTCGTTTATCCTGACGGTATTCACGTTTTCTTTTAGAACGGTTCATTTTTCTGTCAAATCTGAATTTACGTGAGGAATTACAGATTATCAGTCTTCTTCCATTCTCATCCTTATGTCGCAGTCTGCGAGGTGTCTGATGTTTCCATATACTTTCCTCCAATTTGTCAAGGGCAATCTCGTAACGCCCCATCGGTTTACGTCTGTTGAACATTCTATCAAAAGTATTATTTCTGGCAGTCGGAGAAAAGCCATAGAATGTAAGTTCCCATAAGCAAAGCATGGCAACTTCACGCATATTCGGTTTGACATCTCCTTCGAATATGATTTCTTTTGCCAGTTCATTTTCCCAAACATCATCATCCAAAAAGAAAACTCTTCTGATATAATGATCCGATTCTGCATTACATGTTATCGTTACTTTATTCTGATAATTTTTATTAGGTTCCATATTGCGCAGAATATCATAGGCCTCTCGGAAAGCATAAATATTGTCAAGATGTTTTGTCTCGTACTCTTTTAAAAACGGTAGAAGTTCATCAAAACTGACACTCATAAAAAGTTCTTTTACTGTCATATATAAATCGATTTATCTGTTACACTGCAAATTTATAAGGCCACATATGCCAAACTGAGGCATTGAAAATTAAAATATATTCGATGCCTTAGTTTGGCATATATAGAGTAACGACTTTGCATTGACAATAAAATCAAAACCATGTATTTCAACTATAAAGGACAACGCATTCTTGCATTCTCGGATACGCACGGAATGCACAGAGATTTGAATATACCCTCAAATACCGACATACTAATTTGTGCAGGAGATGCTATCTCAAACTTTTCAGAGGAAGACCTGAAAGATTTTCTGAACTGGTATTCAAAGATACCAGCCCGGTTGCACATATTTGTTCCGGGCAACCATGAGATTCTGTTTGATTATTATCCGGAGAAACTCAAGTTGCTGTTTCCGGACAATATCGTATGTCTATACGATAGCGGAATGGAATATGAAGGAATATCTTTCTATTCTATAAGTTGCAGGACCTTGCGTAGTAACCTTTATTTGGATACTCAATCTCCTGTTCCGGCATATACCGATATACTTATTACACACTTTCCTCCAAAAAGTATGCTTGATGAAGATGACGGTAACGAAAGACTGAAAGATTGGGTGGAAAAATCAAGGCCTGCTTATCATCTGTTCGGGTATGTTCATTCACAAGGAGGGAAAAACTTGGATTTGTTGTCGACTCATTATTTTAACGTATCATATTTCATGAGACTAAAAGATGAAAAAAACTCTTCTTTCGGGGTTGTCTGGAAAAGCCACGCGACTTTGACCCTTTTGGCCAAACAGGATTGTCCCCTTTGGCTACAATATGATTGACCCTTTTGGCCAAAATAGTATTGACCACTTAGCCCACCTATTGTTACAGATTTTTTTTGTGTAGATTTGAGTACCCGAGTCCTGGTGTAACGGGGTTGATAATAAAATCTATACAAATGGATAAACGAATCAAAAACATTTTAAGATGTTATGCGGCCGGCATGGGAATCAAGGAAAC
>OOCB01002103.1_pt1 | contig 24103 bp, 19 predicted proteins | sample 1671351 | NCBI WGS metagenome assembly OOCB01 (sample SAMN06348148, study PRJEB24527) | human gut metagenome | biome: human gut; feature: ankylosing spondylitis patient; material: feces | host: Homo sapiens | place: China | collected 2015-10 | reverse complement strand
TTTTTTTCAAGCAGAAGACGGCATACGAGATCGTGATGTGACTGGAGTTCAGACGTGTGCTCTTCCGATCTGTCACGGCCAGCAGGGTCACTGGCCGGGTGCCGCGCTTGGCAAAGCGCTGCCACTGCACTCGGGTCACGGTAAATTCCTCCTCCCGCAGGGCAAAGCCGTGCTTTGCCGCCCGATCCAGCAGCCACTGCTTCTGATGTTTCGTCGAGCAGTGGGCCATCACGCTCCCCCGCTCTGCGGGTGCCTTGGGGTCTTTGCAGCTTTTGGTGGGGTTTGCGGTCAGCCGGAACTGCCAGCAGCTTCCCGGCACCACCCGCTCCAAAAGCGGTTCATAACTGCGGGTCTCGGCCGCCGCCCCGGTGCCAAACTGCTCCACCACGCCGGACAGGTCCGGCGCGTCCTCGCTGAGGAGAAGCAGATACAGCCGCTCTCCCAGACGGTCCAGCCGCCACAGCCTGCGGCGGCGCTCCCCTGCAAAGGCGCTTTCCACTGCGCCATGCAGCTTCTGCGGTGCGGCCAGTGCTTCCATGGTGCTGCGGCGGGTGAGATCGAGTTCTACCCGTGATAAATACATCCTCTCTCCCCCTTTTTACAATTCCCGGAACGGGTCATGCCCGGTGCTCTCCGGGCCATCCGACATGGTCAGCCAAAGCTCCCGCGCCGAGCGGTAGCCGTACTGCCGGTGATGTGGGTCAAAAGAGACCGGCACATCCCTCTGCACTGCCGCGCCCGGCTCCTGCGGGTCGGCGTCCAGCACCATCCGGCAGAGCTTTCCCGGGCACAGGGGCGGTTCGGTTTGCAGCACCTCCTGCAAACTGCCCTGCCGCAGCCCCAGACAGAGGGGCAGGGCAGGCGGGCAGGACCGGCGGCCCAGATACAACGGAAAAGCCGGGTGCTGCAGCGCATCCTGCAGCTGCTGCAAAAGGGCGGCGTCCTCGCTTTCCAGCCCGGCCAGAAACACGGCATCCTGCAAATAATGGCGATAGGTCACATACGAGTTTTTTTCATCCTGCGTCTTTACGGTGTGGTAATCCACCAGTAGCTGCCCTTCCCGCTCCACACGGACGCCGAACCGCAGCCCGGTCAGCCGAGCCAGCCCTTCGCTCTCGTCCCGCCGCAGCCCCAGAGCCGCCGCCAGCAGGCCGATGACGCCGCTCTTGGTGGGTTCCCGGTTGGTCTTACGGGTCTCAAATTTGGAATCCGCGCCCCACGCCTGCAAAGGCGCTGCCAGCCGAAGCAACAGCGTTGCCATTACTCCACCTCATTTCCAGACAGCGCATCCCGGACAGCCTTTTCCAGCGCGTCCAGCATGGCTTTTGCCGTCTGTGCCGGAGCCAGTGCTTCCAGCCCGCCGCCCACAGTAAAGCTCTGGGCCGGAGCCTCGACAAAGCTGGCATACACCTGCTGCGCATACTGGGCCAGCGCAGCCTTGGAAGCCTCGGCATAGCCTCCCTGCTCGCCGCGGGACACCGCACGCTCAAACGCACCGCACAAGTTCACCGGCTGATCCTCCCGGAGGGTCACATATACCGCATCCGGCAGGGTGCGGTTGGCAAAGCTGTTCTGCCTGCCGGTGGGCATGGAAAACAGGAACGCCTCGCCGAAAGCCCGCACCGTTTCTGCGGCCTGCTCTGCCCCCAGCTGTTCCGCCAGCTCCAACACGTTCACTGTGGCATAGCGGTACAGGGTGGAGGAGTTGTACTCCACTGTGCCCAGATGGCCTGCACCGGTGCTGTCTGTCTGACAGTCGTCCACGGCGGTAAAGTAATCGTATTCGTTCTTCACCGCATGGGTGGAGATGCTGTGCGCCACCTGCGCTGCGGCGTTATACTTCAGGGAGGGGTCATCTGCCACCATGCGGCCAAACAGCGCCATATCCATCGAGGGAGCCGCTCTCAGAGCCTTTTGGTATTCTTTTTTGTCGGTGCTGCCTGCCACAGCCAGCGCTGCCAGCGCTTTTGCCTGCGCAGTGCTCATAAAGAACAGAGCCTTGGTGCCCTTGTCGTCGCTCTTGATCCCCGTATTTTCCAGCGCTTTCTTTGCCAGCTTGTCCGCATCCAGTTCCGAATCCAGCGCAAGGATCTGCTTCTTCACCAGCTCTGCCGCCTTTTTGGTGCGCTTGCCCACATCCAGCGGGGTATTTTCTGCAAAGTCTTTGCGCATGGCGTGCTTCCACGCCTGCGAAGAAACTCTGGCCCGGAGCACGCCGCCGTACATGGCCGTTTTGGGGCTGCCGGTGTCGTCCCGGTTGATGCAGCTGGGCGGGACGGTCTGCAAAACGTGAAAATCAACATACAGGCGCTTTTTCATGATCAATTCTCCTTTTCTTCCTCTTCCGACGATGCATTCTTCGTTTCGCGGTACAGGTCTTGGCCCCACCGCAGACGGACGTTGGCGGGGATCTGTGTGTACCGCGGGTCGGTGCACTGCAATTCATACAGGTCCACCGCAAGCTGCGGATAGTCCAGCGGGATCGCGCCATCCTTTGCCGCGCTCAGCAGCTGGACCATCCCCCTCAGATGGTGGCTGATCTCGGTGATCTCTTCTGCGGTGGCCAGTGCGTTGAACCGCCGGAGCACGCTGGCCTCGGTCCAGTCCTGTCCGGCAGAAGTATTCCGCTCTGCCAGCTGCCGCACAGCCCGCCCCAGCGTGCTGTGCGGGCGGTTCATGGGCTGGTCATTCCCCTGCTGATGTACGGCGTACAGGGTCAGGGCAAGGTAGACCGCCCACTCCGCTGCCGTGGGGCCGTTGTTACCCTGAAAGCCTTCCGGCATTCCCAGCAGGAAACTCCCCCACAGCTCCGGCAGCTCGCCGGGCCGGTGTCCGACGCCCCGCCGCAGCTTTGCCAGCTCGGCCCGCCGCTGGTTGTCCGGCAGGTTCTGAAGCCAGCGCAGCCGCTGCTCTGTATACGTTCTGACGTCCTGTGTTTTCATACGATTTCCCCTTTACGGTTCTGCTTTCGGATAGATGTTCCAGAGTTTCGAACGGAAAGTGTTATAAGCCTTTGGCGAGGTGTACAGGGTGCTGCGCTCCGGCTCCGTCTTTTTGCCCTTATCCACCACAACGCGGTGTCCTTTCAGGGCTGCATTTCCTGCCTCTCGCACCATCTTCGCTCCCAGCTCTTCCGCGATGCGGCGCGCCTGTGCCTCCCAGCGCTGGACTGCCTCATCCGGGTCATCCTGTTCCGGGTCGATTTCCTGCAGCCACTGCCGGAAGGGCTGGTCCACTGCAAAGTAGAACTGTGCACGGGCATCTTCTGTCACTTTCTGCGTTTCTTTGAAGCCTTTCACCTGATTGTAGTCCAGTCCTCCGGCAAGCTTCAGCTCCTTGCACAGGATTCCAATTCTCTCTGCGGCCTTCTCGCAGCGCTCTACTTCCCGGTTTATCCGCACCGTCCATGGCCTGCTCAGTTCGTCCAGTAGCCCCGCCTGAAAGGTTAGGCTGTCGCTGAAAGAATCGTTTACAAAAAAGTCCTTATCCCCATACTGAACCCCAGAGATTCGGAAATGGATCTTCCTGCGAGGATTCAGAAACCTCAGTCTCTTATCCTGCAATTCTTCGATCCAACATACAAGGCCCGGGCGATGCCCGCTCTCCTGACAAAAGACCGCCGGGAACTCCCGCCAGAGCTGCTTGGATGGGTCGTGGCGGCAGGGCACGAACACCACCGGCTCATTTTTCTTTATCGGTATCGTGCGCCAGATGGTCATCTGCTCGGCAAAGGCGTTTTCTCTGGGAAAGAAATCGCCTCCCAGCAAATAGAACCCATCCACGTTCTCCCCCGTCCTGTGCAACAGCAGCCTTCGGGATTGCAGGGTAAGCAGCTCTGCCGGATTGTCCGGGCAGCAAATTCCAGTCCGCTCCGCACTTTTTGGCACTTCCAATTCCCAACAGGGCTTGTTTTCTCCCCAGCATTCCCGTCCATCACGCAACAGTGTAAGGTTCAGCATCAGCGTTTCATACAGGCTGTTGCCCTGTGCCTGAATAAAGCCGATCTTGCCCAGCCATCCGGCACCGACAGACGGCAAGCCTTTTCCTTTGGGCTTCGCAGAGGTATCGTCATAGCCGTTCACGCACAGCAGCCACCGCGCCGCCTGCGGATAACTCAGCTGCTCCTTGCTCTGCCCTGCATACAGCGGAAAGAGCCGAAGTTTATTGCTGCTTTCCGACATTTCGCCGTTGAGCTTGGCCGCCCCATACTCCGTGCCGATTCTTGCTTCCGGCACCTGCCAGAAGGGGTGCGTCGGGTGGAAGAGCCAGAAGCGGTCCTTCCACTGTTCCAGATAGTCTCGGATGGGTTCTGCCGGGAAATGCCCCAGCTGCCACAGCTCGCTCCATCGCCGCAACGCCTGACCTCTTTTTTCCAAAAGTTCTGGCTCGCCTTTTACATTCACGCGGGAAAACACGGTAAACAGCACCGCCAGCAGCAGCCGCAGCACGGCGGCATCCTGTGTCGGCATCTCACCCGCAAGATCCACATAGTCCTGCGCCGACACCAGCGCCTCGGTCAGGGACACCTCCTGCACCGTATTGTCCTTCAGCCGTACCCGTATCCACGGTTCGGTCAACAGGTCAAATTCGATCTCCTTCATCCTTCTCCTCCTTCCGATATTCCAGACCATTCTCGCGGTCATAGCAAAGCTCCATGTCCGCAAGATGGGCGGTCAGGTCTTCATCCAACAGCAGGACCAGCTCTCCGTGCAGCAGCGGCGACAGCTGCCACGCTGCAAGCCATCTGCGGTCGTCTGCGTCCAGCTCCCGGATGACCTCGTCCACCTTCCACGCTTTGCCGAACACCGCCGGGAGCCGCAACTTCTGCCGGGCGATCTTCAGCGCCGTCTCCGGCGGGGGCGGGCTGTCGGCGGCTACGGCGCTGCCGCCCTCCTGCCATGGCAGAAAATGGATGCTTCCATCCGTCCGTCGCTGCATCACCAACACCTCCACCGAGGGGTCGCCGTCCCGCACTGCTGCCCGGGCAGCCGAGTCCGAGCGGGCGCCCTCGTCCTGCATCCAGCCATCCAACGTATTGAGTTCCTGGAAATCTTCATCGACCTCAGGTTTCGGCACAAGATATTTCCCGGCACGATCCTTCTTTTTCTCCTGCACCTGCTCGTACTCACTTCGCAGCTTTTCCCCCTGCTCCGTTTCGGGGGCTTCCTGTTCCCAGCCGTAGACCTGCTGCACCAGCGGGGCAATGTCCTCCGGCAGCCGGATGCTCCGGGGCAGATACTTCCGGGTGCGCCAGAGCAGCCACTGACCATACACCACCTCGCTGCCCGCATCAAAAGTCTCTTCTCCGGTGTCCAGCACCGCACAGCAGGCCTGCTGTAAGGGCTTTGGGCGTCTGCGGCAATGGCGGTGCAGCCGTCCGATGCGCTGCAACAGAAGATCCATAGGGCAAAGCTCGGTGACAAGAACGTCCAGATCAAGGTTCAGTGACTGCTCCATCACCTGCGTGCCCACCACGATCAGATCGTTCCGGCTCTCCGGCACAGAATCCTTGCCGATGCGTTCCATCAGCTGCTCTTCCCGCGCGGTGCGGTCCGGCATCAGGAACTGTGCATGGAACAGCTGCACCTCTTTGTCGGGCAAGCTCTCCCGCAGCAGCTGTGCGATCTTCTGCGCTTTTTTAACTGTGTTGACGATCACCCCTGCACAGCCGCCCTCCGCCAGCTTCCGGCGCAGCAGCCCGGGCAGCTCTGCCTCCGTGAGCGGAGTCAGCTTCACCGTTTGTCCGGGTGTGTCCAGCGGGATGACGGTCTGCTTTACCTCTGCGCCGTCCGTCCATGTCAGCAGCGGATAGCCGCAGCTAAATCTCCACGGGGCATCCGGGTCAGGCCTGCGCTTTTGCTGATATGCTTCGATCAGCTCTGCACGCCGCCGGGCGGGCAGGGTGGCCGACAGCAGGATCACCGGCACCTTGTACCAGCCCAGCCATTCCAGTGCGCGATCCAGATAGCAGTTCATGTAAGCATCGTAGGCATGGCACTCGTCGATAATCACCACCTTGCCCGCAAGCCCCAGATGTCGCAGCATCACGTGCTTTTGGGTCAGTGCTACCATCAGCAGCTGATCCACTGTGCCGACGACGAAGCTGGCCAGCAATGCCTGCTTGCTGCCCCGGAACCACTGATGCACCTGTACCTGATGCTCTTCCGGCGCATCCTCTTCCAGCTGCCCCCTGCCCTCTTGCAGCCGAAGATAGTTCTCATTCAGCTCTGCCATGCCATGGGCCAGCTGGATGGCCTGCGGCACCTCCTCCGACTGGGTATCTGCCCAGTGGAGCAGCCGACGAAAGATGCCGTTTGCCGTAGCCTGCGTGGGTAGTCCGAAAAAGACGCCGCCTAGACTGAACCGGCTCGCCATGATCTCCGCAGCGGCCAGAGCCGCCTCTGTTTTGCCCACGCCCATCTGCGCTTCCAGAATCAGGATGCCCGGTTCTGCCGCAGCACTCACCGCATCCAGAACTACTCGCTGCACGGCGTTGGGCGCAAAGCCGAACCGCACCTCAAACTCCTGCGGTTTTGCAATGCCCTGCTGCGCCTCCCATGGGAAGGGGAGCGCCAGCTTTTTCCACGCCCTGTCCACCCGCGCCGGATAATCCTCCCTGCTGCCCAGCTTTTCCACTGGGATCAGCGGGAAATACTCCGTGTTGCTGGCGATCCAGTCCGCCATGATCAAAAGTCCCGTCAGCAAAATCTCTTCGGGCTGGTTGAGCACCGGCAGCGCATCTACCCCGGAATAGCCGCTGTCCTGCAGTGCCGCCTGAAGCAATTCGTTCCAAAAGCCCTCCCATATGCACTTTTGCTCTTTCGGGTAATAGTTGCTCTCCCAGCCGTCCAGCTGCTCATCGACTGCTCCGCCGTTCTGGGGTCTGCCATGGTGTGCCCCCACAATGGAAGCAAGCCCGCCGGGACACCCCTCCCACAGCAGGATTGCCTCCCCTGCCCGGGCATGAGGCGACTGTTTGCGGTTCTGCACCGGGCAGCTCAGCGGTGTCAGGCGTTCCAGCCGTTGTTTCGCTTCGGGCAAACACTGCATGATCATGCTCTGGAAGGTTAAAATCGCTTTGCCCAAATCGTGCCCCCAGCCCAAAAAGCGAGCCAAACACACCAATTCTTCCTCTTCCAACCCGGATGCCTTTTTTACGCTGTCGGGCAGCCATTTCCGCACCAGAAGCTCCATGATCTCTGCCGTATCTCGCAGGTGCATCCAGAGCGGCAGCCATAGGCTGGTGTTTTCCGGGTCTGTTTTTCCTGCCAGAAGCTTTGTTTTATTCAGCATCCATCGCATTCTCTGCTCCTTTTCCGATCGTCCGTGTTTTCGGTACGGCAAGCATACCAGATAAAGCATCCCATAATCTGTACTTTCATTGTTTTTGTCCCGCAGATGCAAAAAATAAGCTCATCGGGTCAGGCCCCATCCAATCAGAAGCACCTTTGCAGGGCAAAAAAGCGGTAGCTTCACTATCCTCTGTCCCGCTTACTGCACCAAAAATACGCCTCTGTCCTTCTGCTGTCAATGGCCCGGCACAAATTCGTCAAAGCCCAAAAATCGTGCCTTCTTTTTTGTGCAAAACCGCCCCGGCTTCCTGTTACGGAAACCGGGGCGGCTCATATACTTTATTGGTGCTCTCTCAAGCGCTCACGCAATCACTTGCGGGGGTTCTTGATAGCAGCCTGGGCGGGTGCCAAAATTGCAGAGCGTTCGGCGTAACGGTGATACGTTATTTGTGATTTTTCAGTTCGCCTTACTCCATCTCCGCAATGATCTTCTCCAAATTTTCTTCCTGCAAATAGAATTCCGGCAGTTTTGCCTTGTCATACCGCATATAGGGAACATCCTTCGTTCGCTGTTCCAGCAAATTGGTGAAGAACCGCTCCCAGCTGAAGAATTCGCTACTCTCGATGAAATCTGCCGGATGTTCCAGAATTTCAAGAACGTCCGGCTGTCCGAGCAAATCTGCTTTCAGAAGCAGCCATTCCAGCGATTCCGGCAGGTACAAGCCGAACTTTGCGTTGTCCTCCTGCATCAGGCGATAAATGTCGTTCATCTGCGGGCCAAACGCCGCACCATCCGCAATTACCAGAACCTTCTCGGATTTCATTGGGAAGATCTTTTGTTTGATATTATCTTTTCCTGCCGCAGAGATACAGACAATGCCGTATTTCTCACCGATTTTTGTAAACAGCTGATACCCGGAATTTGCATCCTCTGTCAGCAGCTTTTCAACACCTTCCAGCTGCACATTGCTGGCTGTCAGCGAATCATAGATCGGGTACGCTTTGTTATAAGTCCGTTTGAAGCGGCTCGTGGTCTTTTTTAGTTCCAGAATCGCGTTTACGCTGTACGGCAGGGTGCTCAAATCTTCTCTTGTGACCAGCACATAGTAGTTGTCCGAATGCTGAATTGCACGGGCAAAGTCCAGACTCGAAACAAAGGTACTGCCTTCATCCACAAACATGATGCTGTCATGGGTCGCATTCAGCTGCAATTCCCAGTTGACACCCGACAGCACCCGGCACGGTTTATCACAACTCACTGTCACGCCGCTCTGTCTGCCGTAGGTCTCGTATGCTTGCAGCATCTCTACCAGCGTTGTTTTTCCGGTGGCGCTGTCCCCTCGCAGAATCGTAATGTTCCGTTCCAGTTCGATCGTGAAAACGACCCGTCCGCTTCGGACTTCGATTTTATGTTTTCCCTTCATCCTATCGCCTCACACAAACTGAAATGCAATCGGCATCAGTTCTTCCATGCTGTGCACCACATCACCGGTGTTCAGGACTTTTATATCCACCGGGAATTTTTTCTTACCAAAGTCCATGAGATGCCTCAGGTTGATGGTCAAGTCCTTCTTTTTCGCCAGCTTCAGAATGAAGGGTGCGCAGTTGTCACCGCAAGTTGAGGCATTGAATACCTTTTCCGGGTCGTTTGCCATCAGCAACAGCGTTTTCGTGCCTCCAGACAGTTTTTCCGGCGAGATGACCCCCAGAACCGGGCTTTCCACCGCATGAGGGCCTTTGACATCGGACTTATCAATTTTCTTGATGACCTCTTTGGCAAAGTCAGAAGTCAGCCACTCGTCCTCGTAGGTATAGTTAAAATAGACCGAAGTATTGTAGACAGCCTCCGGCATATCTCCAAAGTAGATGTTCAGCATGGTATCACCTCGCAGATGTGAGTCATTTGCTATTATTGTACCTTCTTTCCACTCACAAAACAAGACACAAAATGCCCGCTGGCTCTTGATAAAGAAAACCAGACCTGTCTGATCGGACGAAAACCATCCCAAATGTCGAAACTGGATTTATTGCAGTCTGTAATGATTTTTCCATTTGTCACAATGAAATTGAAGGGCAGAGATCGAAAATACACTACCTTTGATCAAATCGCCCTATAAGAAATCCCAAAAAGCAGTTTATTATCATCCTATTAGATTTCGATCTATGGATAACAGTGTCATAAATCACCAGATAGAATGCTATGCGTTTTTATAGTAGTTGTTCCTCCCGATCAATTTCTATTTGATTCATAACATCCTGATAAATCACAAAATGAGGTGTTTTTTATGACAATGGCAAAGAAGCTCCCACTTTTAGCACCTTCCATTCATACGTTTGAAGTGAATGGAACGTACACGGATTGCGAAGCGAAGCGTACTGTATTTATGGCAATTCAAAAAATGGTATCCGCTGGAAAATACTATCGGATTCCGTATCATGGCTCCTCGAAAAAAGGCTACTCTTATAAAAGAAAAGATGGCGGTTTGACCATCACATTGGCAGATTATCCAGATTTTAAGAAGCGATACATAACGTTATCTGGTGTGAACCTCGCTCGGATTGCAGGTGATCCATCTCGTTTAAGTTTAACAGACTTATCACCAGAAGGTTTGGTCATGCAAGAGCAGGCATTTCTGGATGAATTGGAGCAGCTTGGACTCCTTGAAATTGAGGATTCTGTTAAATGGAAAATGCACCGGTTGGATATTACACAAGACTTCTATGTGAAATGCGATCCCTCACTGATGGTAAAAATCATTCGTTATGCAGGAAGCGTTGACCCGTACAGAAAAGGTCGCGCACTACACTATAACCAGCACAATGAGATCCGAAGCTGTAAATTTGAAAAAACGTGGTACGATTTTGCACTCTATGACAAGCACCAGCAGCTCTTGAATTGTGAAAAGGAGAGCTATCCGATTTCTCCAGACGATTTGGAACGCTCAAAAAATCTGGTTCGATATGAAATTCAATTAAAGCGTCCCAGTCTGAAAGAATTTGAGCACGATAAGTTGGAATCGAAATCTTCAAAGCTCCAGTTTGGAAATCATGCGCTGTTTCATTATTTTGATAAAATCAGTGATGATATTCCGCTCTTTCTATATCGGTATGCCGTCGATTATTTTGGCAAGCATTCGTGGTATAACGTTCCAACTGCCCTGAAAGCCGTACAAATGAGCAATCTTGATGACGATACCAAAGAACTTGTCAGTGCGTATATCGAAGCGCAGGATGAGCCGGAACCGACCGATAAGATACATCATAAAAAGAAAATCGCAAAGACTTTGGAAAAATTAGAAATCAACGATGTAATCATCCCTTGCCGCATCCTGAACGATCGTCAATGCGGCAGGTTTCCTTGTGCGCCCTTATGCACAAGGGTACAAGGGCTTTGAGCGAACAAAAATGATTCGTGCAAAGCAGAACGAAAATTCATCAGAATCACAAGAATGGAGTTGATTTTCAATGCTAGACAACTATCCCGATGTCCTGAGCTTCCGGCAGGTCATGGAAATTACGCATGTTGGCAGAAATCTACTGCTGCGTCTTCTGAACAGCGGCGAAATTCCCGCCTTCAAGATGGGAAAACTCTGGAAGGTTTACAAGCAAGACCTGATCCAGTATATGAGCCAATGTCAGTGAGCTATATCCTTCGTTTGTGTAAAAAGAATCCCGTTGGACTCCGCAACAAGAATCCAGCGGGATTCATCCCTACCTATTTTTCAACGCAGTTCTGTTTTCACAAGATGGCCCGTATACTTTTATGTTTTTACCAGATCTGCAGTTCGGCACCGTTGGCTTCGGCAGTTTGGATTACCTCATCCACATAAGGAGCGGCTTCACGATCCGTTGCCGTATCTACATAAATCTGATCTTCCATGGAGAGTATCACATCATGAAACGCCTGACTCATTGGAGCAGGATCGTAATAAGAGGTGATTTCATCGTAAAAGCTCATATATTTCACAAAGTCATACAGTGCCGTGGCGTTGCCGTATCTTCCGGTATCCTCATAAATATCCGTATACATGGCGTTGAGCCATGCCGTCCGGAAATAGGGGCCATAGCTGAGGAAATATTCCTTGATTTCTTCGGTCAGTTCGTCATAATGATTATACTCTACCGAGATTTCCCCTGCCAGCTTTGAGTAGGTATCCATTCCATTTGTACTGGTGACCTGTTCATCAAAGCGTGTCGCAGCGGGGAAAACATCATCTGCATCATAAGCATCCGCTGTTTCGGTATAAGGCACACTTTCTGTAACACTCGTGCTTACCGTTTCGCTCTCAGGTTCTGCCATGCTGACGCTGGAAGATGAATCCGCAAGAGCATCATCCAGTGCATTTTCCAGTTCATCGAATGCACTGTCCAGCGCATTGCTGCTGGCAAGGCCGTGAGATTCCCGGTAGCTGTCGTTCAGAGCTGAGATCACGCCAAGCTGTTCCAAGGTATTCATGGTATCGCCGTTCCATGTCATCCGGTCGATGCCAAAGGTTTTATCGCTGTTCAGCTTGAAATAAATGCCAATCACGATCTTCTCACCGGTCTGCGTATTCTGCCCGATGCCAGTATAGCTGACATAGGTCACGCCGTTCTGCTCGTAGTTGTCCCATTTGCCGTCCGCAAAGAAGTCATCCAGCACTTCTCCCACGGTAGCTTCCGACGGGAACACATTCAGATAGCTGTCCGAGATACCTTTGGAGCGGGCACTATCCGAATAGAGCGTGGTATAGAGCACATACGCCGCGAATGCAACAAATGCTGCTGTAATCGCCAGTTCAATGACCAGAGGCATCTTGTGTGCGCCGAACAGCTTCCGGACTGCTGCCTTTTCTTCTTCCACCTGCTCCGCAGAAATTTTTTCAGGGTACAGGATGGCGATCACCTGCGACAGCAGAACGCTGCTGAAAACTGCATACAGATATTCTTTCTTACTGCTTTTGGACGGTTTGGTCAGGATGGTCATTTTCAGGCCGTCGGCTGTGTTTTTCAGCTGATAGGTACCACGCTTTTTGCTGTAAAAGGTCATGGCATCCGCAGTATCCGTCACCTGTTCAACATCCGGGTTGGCAAATCCACGGCGGATGCGGTCTACGGCTTCTTCCCAGCTCATTCCTTCCGGCAAAGGCAGCTGGCCTCTGTCATGCGCCGGGCCATAGACTTTTTTATAGGCATCATCCCGGAAGCCGAAGTAGATCACTGCGGCGATCAGAAGCCCCAAAAGGACGGATACCGCTCCGGCACCGGTTGCAACACCTGTCACAATGCCAACAATAAACCCCAGCAGCAACCAGATCTTTAAGGCATCCAGCGCAATGCTTCTGCGGGCAGCTGCGGTAAACAGCGGATGAAAGCCGCTCAGATTTTTGGATTTTCCTTTTGCTTTTTTAGCTTCTGCACTGCCATCATAGATTTCAAATCGTTCTTTCATGATGTTTCCTCCCATCTCAATGGATGCGTAACCTTTTTCCGTTCGGAATGATTCAATTGAATCATTTGATGCTTTTATTATAAAGCGTTGATTGGACACCAATATTGTCCATCCGCAAACTTCCATTGGGATTTTTCTATATGGCTTTGCACAGAAAAACCGCCCCGGCTTCCTGTATCGGAAACCGAGGCGGTTCGTTTGCTTTGTAGAGGTTTTGAGAACGGTCAGTATCTGAAAACTGACATTCAGATTTTTGAGATTTTAGTCATATCTGTATTTAGAGGACTTTCCGTACACTTTTCGGAGCGATTTTTTCAGGCTGACTACCGCTTCTTTGATGATTTTAGCCTCATCGGCGGAGCAATCCGCAAGCTGTTCGGTCATCCAGCTGTCGAACACCTGCTTTGCTTTTTTGATTTCAATGCACAGCAGCTCGTCTGCGGAGCAGTCCAGTGCGTTAATGATGTCGATCAGCGTTTTCAGGCTGGGTACAGAGTTGCCTGTTTCGATATGGCTGATGTGCGTGACCACAACGCCGACCTCATTGGCCAGCTGCTCCTGCGTCATGCCCTTTGCAAGGCGGCAGGCACGGATGCGTTTTCCGATGTCGGCGTAGTCCACCATAGTACAAGTACCCTCCGTTCAGTGAAGTGATACTTGTATTGTATGTGCAATCGACCGAGATTGTAATAACCTGAAAGTGCAGTAGACTTTTTAGTGCCATTGCGAAAAATTCTTTTTCAGAGGAACAGCTCCTGCGCGCCGACTCTGCTGTCTGGCAGCAATTCGACTGCAATGCCGTTTTCTTCGTCCCATATGCATTCCAGCAAAAGCACTGCTGTGCCGTCCTGTTGGAAAAGCAGCGTTCTGGGTTCTACCATATCCACCATCTTATCCGCATTCACATCCGGGTTCATCTCCCGAAGTTCTTCCAGATTGTCCTTGATATATTTCTCCAGCTGCTGTTCTGCTGTTTTCAGCAGCCCTGCTCTGTCATTCACAAACTTCTGGTAACTATCCCGCTGTTCCTGCGTGATTTTTTCTCCACTGTACGCTGCGGCATCAACGGATATCGGCCATTCTTTCCCAAACAGGGACACCGTACCCGATTTTAGCCAGCCATACTTATAGGTCATTGTACCAAACACAGCATCCTGACAAGTTGTTTCCATTGTCTTTTCCCCCTTTTATGTATCTCTATGCTGCGATTTATAGACCGAAATACCGCCAGAATGGGAAACATTTCCGTGCACCTCAGTCGGAACTTTCTGCATCGTGCGGCAGTCCTCACATTCATGCCAGGTATATCCGTGTTCCTCGCGCCATTTTTTAACTTCCTCTGGCGTACATCCGCGCTGTTCTGCCAGTTTTTCATCAGCCTGTGTAAAATTAGCTTTGCGATTATCGGTAAAGTCATCGATTTCGACCTGTCCCTTACAGATTTCCGAAAAGTCCGGATAACCGTCTTTGTATGGAATATGGTCGATGTTATACTCTTTCAGAATTTCTTCCCATGTTTTGTGCTCCGGATTTGTTCCGTTCTTATCAGGAGGTATGCTCTCTGGGTTCGGATGCCAATCCGAGTTTCCTGCTTCTCCAGACCATTTACCTTCTGTGCGGGGGAGCATTGTTTTGGGCTGAACATCCGAAGTTCTTTCCGGTCTTGCCATCCTCGGCAGTTCTTCCCTGCCGGGACGCTCATAGACGATATTGATATCTGGTCGTTTTTCGTAGGGTATCTCCGGCCCGGGCAGTTTCTCTTGTCCGGGACGCTTATTGATGTGCTCCAGTGGGCCATTTTTAATGATATCACCGTCTATCGGCTTTGGAAATTCTTCTCTGCACGGGCGGCACAAAGCGGACTGCTCCGCACTCTGCTCGAGTGCGCCGCCTGCCGCTTCCGCCGTTTCAGCGCTTTCTGCTACTTCCGCAGCAGCAGCTGCAATTTGCTCTAGCATTATCCAAACATCCTTTCTTTCTGATGCATAAGACACAAGTCCTGAATCGGTTTGTTTTCGGGATGCTTCTCATGTTCCAGAATACAGACGCAGCTGGTGATCTTGTGGAGTTCTTCGGTCTGGAACCCGGCAAAATAGACGGACAGATTTTCCTGCACCAGCTGTTCCAGCTGCTCCACCGACTGATAATCCGTCGTGCCGCGGAACACGTCATGATACGCATAGCTTTCCCGGATAAAATCCGCCAGCGCCCACTGGTAGATGCTGTTCTGTTTTTCCGCATTCGTCAGCAGGTCATACCGGACTTTAGCAGAAACGTTCACCCGGCAGAGCTTTTCCTTCAGGTTCTCTTTTTCCTCGGTGACAAGCCGCGGTTTGAGTAGGAGATGAAGGATAGCATCGTACCGGCTCTTGCTGTCGGGAACAGCAGCCCTCGGCTTGGACTGTACAAATTCCCTGCTCTCATATTTAGGCAATGCGCAGAGGACGGCTTCCTGCCAGTCGTTCTGGTACACTGCCGCCACACCAGTGGGCAGCTTGGAAAGTTCTTCATCCTGCACATCCTTCAGCGCCATTGCGCCGCCGGTTATCTCGCGGTCGTTCTCTTCCGGCAGGCGCAGGACGATTTTGGTGTTGGTATTGCGGATGGCAGCCGTATCCAGCAGGTTGGGTGCCTGATCCACGATGATGAAGCCTTCGCCGTAAGTACGTATCTCTGCAATGGCATTGGTGAGCATCTCCACTGATTTACCCACCAGATTCGCAGACTCGGTACTCTGTTCCGTGGAGTTTTTTTTGAGCAGGTTGTGCGCTTCTTCCAGAACAGTGATGTGTCGCAGCGCCCGGTTCATGCCCGTTGCATTGGCCATGCGGTATTCCTGCAGCTTGAGCACAACAAGACCCATGATGAGGGATTTGGTCTCCATAGAACCTACCCGGCTCAGATCAATGATGGCATTTTTATCAAACAAGTCTGCCATCGGCATCTCATCGCTGACAAAGATGCAGCCATTGATGCCGTTGGTCAGCGATTTCAGGCGAGTGGAAAGCGAGCCAATGTAGTCGCCTTTGGTGTCTGCGGAGTAATCGGAAGAATGGATCGTTTCTTTCAGTTCCCGCAGCACGTCCGCAAAGGTCGGGAACAGGCCCGGCACCTCAGTATTTTCGGACAGTTCCATATCCCAGCCTGCCGAGACATACGCCCGCTCGATGGAATCCTTGAGCACTGCCGGCATGGCGGCATACATCGGCCAGCAGACGTTAAAAATCTCCACGATGCGGTCAATGTGTTCCAGCACATGGATGCCCTGCGGGAAGGAGAAGGGATTGATGCGGAGCATCTCGCCCAACTGTGGGTTCGTGCCGAAGCACCGCACCGACGGGAACACGCGGCGGTATTCGCCCTTGGCCGGTTCCACCACAAGAAACGAGACATCCTTTTGCTGCGCTTCCGACAGCAGATGATACACCGCGTTGGATTTGCCCGAGCCGGTAGAACCGGTAACAAAGGTGTGCATGGCCAGACTGTTCACATCCAGCCGGACTTCCGTGCCGGTCTTTTGACCAAGATGGTACACCTCGCCCAGCAGGATGCCGCTGTCGGCATTCTTTTTCCGGGAGATGACTTCCTGCGCAAAGGCCGCGTGCTCCACCACCGGCAGGCCCCGCACCGAATGACGGGGCAGGCCCATGTGAAGCGCAAGCTCATTGGTGCTGACCAGTGCAGTGGGGTCCACAGCCACCTGCCGGACGCCCCGATAGTCAATGCCTTGATACACGAACAGCGGGTGGAGGAAGTGCTGCAGATACTCCATAAGCTGCACTACCCTGTCGTGCTCCGACCACGAGTTGACCGCGCTCTTTTCAATGCCGCTGTTCTCACCTGCCACGACCGCCTTGTAAGTGTTGGCTGCCGTTTGTGCATCGGCCGTCGTCTCACCAAGGAAGTATGCGGCAAAGTTCCACATACCGATGCTCTCACACTCGTCGATGCGCTTGAGATGCTTTTTCAGGCGGTCCAGCGTACCGGTCAGGGTCGCGTTCTGTGCGTTCAGCGTAATAGCGCGGGAATTGCCGAAGGTGTTCGTCATCGACTCGGTGTTGACCAGATTGAAGGTTTCTCCAATCGTTTCTGCCGTGCTGTGGGTCGTGCCGCTCACCGTGCTGTGGGTCGTGCCATAACTTTCAGTGGTGCTATTGCTCCCGGTGGTGCCATTACTTTCGGTACTGCCCTGCGTAAGGGTGGTGCTGTGGCTGGTGCCGTGAGCATTGCTGACACCGTGGCTCAGCGTTTTTGTGATGGCATCCGAAACCGTGTCGGTATGGCTGGTACCCTTGGACACGCCATGGCTGTAACCTGCATTGACGCCCACGCCTGCAGAATGTCCTCTATTGTGTGAAAAGATGAAGCCAAATCCATTTGTGACCGATGTGCCCGAATTGACGCCCACGCCAGCTGATACCGTATTGCTTACGGTGCGGCTGGTGCCGTCCGAAGCGCTCACGGTGTGGGTCGTGCCGTTGGATTCCGTATCCGAGACAGTATGGGTATCGCTTGTGCCGTCCGTTGTGCCCTTGGAGGAGCTGGTGCCCTGCGTCTTGGACCAGCCTGTTGTCTGCGTAGCACCCTGCGTCTGCGTCCAGCCGTCCGACCGCGAAGCAGAAGTACCGCTGGTGTCGGTGTGGGAGGTCGTCCGTGCAGCGCCTTTGCTGATGCCGGAGGAAGCGCTTTGCCCATCCGAGACAGAGAAGTTGAGCTGCATATTGGCAAAGGGAGAGATCTGGGTGCAGATGCTTTCATACTCCCGCCGACGTTCCATCAGCTGGCCGTAGCCCACACTGTCGGCCAGAAATACCGCCGTATAGGCCGTGCCCTGCATCGCGTACACGAACTTTTCCAGACCCTGAATGAAGTCCTTATTTGTGACGGTATCCTCATTCCGCTTATAGTCTGCCACGCTGGTCACGCTGGAGATGCTCCGCACCTTCAGCTCGTTCATCATCTTTTTGCAGTCCTCATCGTAAAAAGTCTCGATGCGGCTGCCGGGGAAAAAGCCCAGCAGGGTCTTTTTGAGCATCTTGAGCAATGTTCCGGTAGTGCGGTCCGGGTCATTGGAACGGACGCCCAGATAAAAATCCGTCTCGCAGCCGTCGCTCTTGAGCATGAGCGACAGAGTGCAGGCGCAACCGGACAGCGCATGGAACACCATGGAAAGCTTGTCCACCGAGAACTCGTCCTCCTGATAGACCAGCTCCGTGATACGGAAGAACTGCACGTTTTCCAGCCCTTTCAAATCGAACTGTTTCAGGTCAACGAGCGGCAGGTTGTTCAGGACAGAAACATAGCCTTTCATCACCTCGTCATCGATCATGCTCAGGCAGTTGCCTAAATCGTTCTGCAAAACAGTCAGATCCAGATTTTCCGGCAGTGGTTCCGCATAGGGGCGCGCGTCCATCTGCGTGCCATGGTTCATTTCTGCGTAACTCATTTTTTTGTTCCTTTCGGCTCTTTGGCAACCATGTAATAGTAATTTTCCTGCTGGCTTGAATAGAAAAATACCTTTACATTCCCAGTCCACTTTGCTTTGGCGTCCCGCTGGAAGGTGATCGCATACGGCCGCCGCAAATTAAGCCACGTCTCATCCCAGCGCACGCTGCGGTCCTTGATCGATTTCAATTTTGCCGGGTCGGTTGCCAGCTGATAGGTGTAGACAGTATCCCAATCCGTAACGATAAGCGTGCCATTATTATCTGTCAGTTCTGCCTTACTGCTCCAGAATTTGTAGATCAGCGTGCTCATTTCGTTTTCACCTCATTTTTGCAATCCATAAGATAATATTTTACCGAATTATTTGTGCAAACACACAGGAGCTTCGGATTTTCCCAATCATCAGCACCCACCGACCTTGTTCCAAATCTATGGTATCCTTTCCAGTGTACTCCTCTGAATTTTTTTCTGTCCTCCGGAGTTGCCACCGGTTTGAATTGCCATGTTTCGCCACTGACTGTCTCAATGGAAATCCTGCCCGTTGTCCAGAAGCAAACTTCTTTCCATGTTCCAAATCCTTTGTACGATTGGTATCCGGCACTTATTTCCTGCGCCATTTCTTGAGCGCCGTTTATAACATTTCTGACAACCCGGCCAGCACCTCTTGCGAGGCTTTCCGCGCTGTTATAGCTGCCGCTGCTGTGTTGGGGCTGCCCCGGAGCAGAAACACGATGGCCAGAAGAATAACCACCGCCGCCAGAACAACCCCCAGGAATTTTTTTGAGCCGCTTCCTCCATATCGGGTCTCATTGTTTTCTGTCTCAATCTTCTGCCTTTCCTGTTCAATCTTCCGGTCTTGTCTACGCTGGGCTTCTGCGATCTGCCGGTTGTTCTCTTCAATTTCTTTTCTCCGCTGGCGGATGCGCTCTTCTTCCGCCGCGTTCAAATCATTTTGGGGAGCCTGCTTTCTTGCTGTCGTTGCCTGCGGGCTTACCGTGTTCTGGCCGGGCACAGCGGCAGGCCCCTGCATGACCGGGCTGCGCTGGGCTTCCTCCTGCCGGATGCGTCTGATTTTTTCGGCATAAAAGACCTCCGCCACCTTACGCAGATGCTCATACCGTTCCTTGGAAAAGTTTTCCATCAGATCCATCTTCAGCTGCACCCAGTAGGCTTCTTCCTTCCACCGGGACTCATCCTGCGTAAAGGGCGTCAGTTCTTTATGAGGTTCAAAAAAGCCCGGGACTTTTTCGCAATACTCATAAGACTCCTGCCAGTCCTCAAAGGTCGGGTCTGCATCCAGTGCATCCCGGAAGATATAGTGCAGGCTGCGGACATTCCCGCTTTCTGCATATTCTTTCACGTTTGGTCTTAACATGGCGCTTTTCCTCCTTATCAGATGTTCAGCGCATCGTCGATCTCAGCTTTGCATTCTTCAAGCCAGTTCATCAGCTCACGGTTCTTCTTCAGGATCTCTTCACTGGCGTGCTGTTTATCCGCAGCCTCTTCCAGCTCCTGATACTTTTCCTTGATGAGAACATCCAGCTTGTCGAACATTTTTGCAAACTGTTCTTTGGTCTGCTGGACCTGTGCAGCTGCATACTCAATGGCATCTGCAATACCATCGTCCAGACTCTCGGTCAGCTTTTGCATCAATCCGCCCTGAATATCCGACACCCGAACCTCGTACTTTTCGACCTGCTCCGAGCGTTTTTCAAAGATATCCCGCATCACGGTCTTGAAAACCGCTTTGGTCTCATACTGATCCACATCCTTATAGTCATCCACCGTCTCGTAGACACCTTTTTCGTAATAAGCCGGGTCGAACCATGTCCATGGCTTGAACCACTTTTTGTCGGTGTTCTTTACGGTGCGGGTGCCGACTTTTTCCTGATGGGAGCCGGACTTGACCTTTTGGGTGCCGACCTTGACCTGCTCATTGTGGTCAAAGACCTGCTCTTCTTCCTCGCCCACTTTTTCGTACCACTCTCTGGTCTCGTGGGTCGTTTTGCCGTAATTGTCCACAGTTTCTGCCGCATAGCTTGCCGTATTCTGCGTGCTGACCGATTCCCGCAGGCCGCTCAGTGCGCCTTTGATCAGGTCTACGGTGCTGAAGTCCAGCTGCTCGTTCTGGTCAGAAGCACTTTCATCGATCTTCAGCAGCTTTTCCTGATACTGCTTCAGCAGCTCCGTGCCAACGCCGACCACTTCCTTGTCGATGAGCGCTTCAATATCTGCGGTCATCTGTGCAATAAGATCCGTGCTCTCGTTGGTGAACCGCTGCACAAGCTCCTGTGCTACGGCCTTGTTGGTGATGGTTTTTCCGTAAGGCTCAAACGTCCTGCCCACCTTTGTAACGATCTGTGCCTTTTTGCCCAGTGCTACACCTTCTATCTTCTTGACCGGGTCGATGGAGGCCACTTTCTGCTTGAAGGTCTTTGCTTCCTCGCCGCCGTCGATTTTTGCACGCACGGTTGCTGCACGCTGGGCGCAGGCTTTTGCGGCTTCTTCGTCCTGTGCGACCGTCATCTTTGCCTTGACCAGAATCTGCGTACTGTCCAGAATTTCTTCAAAAGTTTCCACCAGATCTTTGATTTTTTTGGTCTTGGCGTACTTCTTCACATATGCGGTGATGGCTGCTTCCAGCGAGCAGATGCCGCTGTGAATGAGTGCCTGCTCGTTGACATCGCCCTCGTCCTCTGCCTGCTGCAGGCGGTACTCCAGCTCATTCTGTGCGCTGGGGCAAAGCGTCGAATACTTTTCCAGATGCATGCACTCTTCTTCGTTGAGCATTTCCAGAATGGGAATCGTTTTCCTTACAGCGGGCGAAATCTTTTTTTCCGAATCTCCCAGCCGGTCAAACTGCGTTCCTTTCAGGATCGTTTCCAGCGTGAGCGCAGAAAGCGCAGAGCAGGGGAAGATCTGCGGGTCCTGGATGCCGCGTTCTGCAAGATATCTCCTCACAGACCGAAGTGTCTGCTCCGGCGTTTCACCCTCGTCCGGGTCCAGCTCATCGATTTTATTGACCACGAACAGGAAACGGTCGCGCACCTGCTTGCCGCCCTTCCGGATCTGCTCTGCCACATAGCGCAGCAGGTTGTCATCATCGTTGGTCTGCAGCGTCTGCGTGTTGAGGATGTAGATAACAAGGCTGTTGGAGCTGCTTTCCAGCGCCCTGTATGTGGTATTTTTATGCTCCTGATTCTGTGCATTATTCGTACCCGGAGTATCGATGAGCTTGAGGGCCGTATCGTCCGATGTAAGAAACGGAATGTTGCCTTCCACGAGCACCTTGCGTACTTTGCCGGTATTGTTGTCGTTCAGCTGCCGCATGATGTCGTACGTCAAATCGGGATACTCTTCGATGGTATTGCCGTCTGCGTCCTGCACCCATGCACGGAACTGCTCGCTGTCGTTATCCAAGATCTCCGTGATCTTATCCGTGCATGCCTGGTTTTTGGAAGGCATCAACTTGCGGCCCAGCAGGGCATTGATGAGGGTGGACTTACCCGCACTCATCGTGCCAATGACCTGAATGGGAAATACCGTGCTGCTGATGTTTTCAAACGCCTTTTTCAGCTGCGATGTGCGAAACTCATCCATCGGGCCTTCCTGCAGTTTGGTGAACACATTCACGACTTTCTGGCTGATGTCATCGCCCGGCTTGCCCTCCTGAAAGCGGACATCTGCCGAGCGGATGATGCCGTCCTGCTCTGCACGCTGGAATGCTTCCTTAAAGTCATCATAATCCAGCGCTGTGCCGTGGAACTCCAGCTCAAAGCTGGCCGAGTTGAGTGCCTGCGTCAGCTGCTCCGGAAAGCCGCCCACCCACTCCTGCAGCCGTTTGCCTTTGACATACTGCAAGAGGTTATCGTCGGAGATCTCATTCCCGTTCACAAAGATTTTGGTGTCCATCCGATAAGGGTTATACTTCACATAGACCTGTGCCATTTCAGTTCCTCCCAGTTCGCATTATGATTTCTTCAATGTATACAATCCCGCTTGCCCGAAGCAACCGCTCCTGTTCGGAGCTGCACCTGCTTTTGGGTAGCCTGGGAAAGGCTTTTTTGTAATACCCGGGGATATCCAGTTCTTCCAACAGATCTTCTGTTGTTTCCAACCACATTGTCTCTCTGCGGGAAAGGCTCCCCTTTTCCATGTTTTTGGCCATCCAGCCAGCCCTCGCCGATACCGGGCAGATCAGAGGTTGCGGAAATCCTTTTTCTTCCAGATATTCCCGCATGGCGCACAGTGTCCGGACCAGATCCTCTTCTTCGGGATCCAGTTCGTCCACCTTGTTCAGCACAAAAATCACAGGAGTCGTTCCCACCGTCTTTTTGACGAAATTCAGGTGTTCATCCTCATCCTGTGTTGCCAGCTGTGTTGCGTTCATCACATAGAGCAAAATGTCGTAGTTTCCTGTTTCAAGCATCCATCTCGTGATATCCCGGTGTTCTGCGCAGCCGCTGAAATTCACACCGGGCGAATCGTTGATGATGAGTCGGGTGTTCTTCAACTTTCCGTCAAACTTTGCAGCAACGGCAATGCTGTCCGACTGATTTTCTTCGTTATCATCCATCAGCTCTTCGGCTCCCGCCGTCAGAACAAGTGCATGGTCATACTCATAAGACAGGCCATCCTCAAACGCTTTGTTGTAGATCGTGTGTATCTTGCCGGTACACGCTTCCACGCGAGATTTGCAGAGTTTTTTCCCTGCCAGCGCATTGATAAAGGAAGACTTGCCTGCGCTCATGGTAGCTGTCACCAGCAAAGTGCAGGGCTTTTTCTGCTGGAATTGTCGATTCCTGCGCATAAGCCGGATGTACTCCCGCTCATTGCTCAGCCTCGGCTTTCTGAGCAGGCCATCCAGCCGCACCGGTTCTCTGGCAAACGCTTTGAGCAGCGCCTCTGCAACGCGAGCATCCTGACGGTTGTTTGCAAAACCGGCCTGACGATGTTCTGCCAGCAGAAGCTCCATTTCCTTTTCCGTGATTCTGCCACCCAAAATAAATACGGTATCCAACAGCAGAAAATACTGGTAATATGAGAAATCCCTCTTCTGGTCACTGTCTCTGTTCGCCCGGAGCAGCTTTTCGTATGCTTCCAGCTCTGCCGTCTCATACCATCCGTTCTCTCTGTTCACCCGTGCAATGTATTCCCGCAGCTTTATAAAGTAAAGGGAGCGGCATTCCGGTGTATCCTGCATCACAGGATTCTGTGGAAGGAGCTGCGACAGCGGAAAGTATTCTGCTACTATTTCGGCTTTTTTCTGCATTTCTTCTGTGCCGGTCATATGAACCGTTTTCTGTGCGTCATCTCTGATGCTCATCCTGTTTATTCTTCTTTCTGTGCTCTGTGCTCAATTACCAGAAGTTTATCCTGATAAGACTTTACTTTGTAGTTCATCAGCCGATTTTTATCTGCGCATCCTTCACAAGCTTTGTGCCAACCACCGGTACCGCCAGCGTGAAATTGATGGAATTGCCGACACGCACCGCTTTCTGACAGGCTTCCAGAGCCGCGATTTTAGCCAGTTCCCGCACAAGTTCCTTGGCGTAGCAGTTTATCACCTCGTCAGCGTATGGGCCTTCAATTCGTATTTTCGGTTTGTTTTCCTTCAGAGCGTATTGGAGTTCTCCTTTTGATGCAACAATGATCATCTTGTTTTCCTCCTTAAATCCACTCGGATTTACGGGCATTTTGTATCTGATATGACCTTTACATAGTCTCCCTGACTTCTCGCCCACATCTGAATGCCCGTCCCGAACACCTCGGCTTCCAGCAGCCAGCCTTTTTCCGTTACCTGCAAAACCTTTGCAGTGGGCAGTCTGTCAAGCACCGATTCCAGACTTGGCCCGGTGTACTCGAACCGGATGGTCTGCAACTCGCCGCCATACATAAACTGGATGCGCTTGCGCATCTCGCCCTCCTGAAAGCG
>OOCB01002086.1_pt1 | contig 24196 bp, 22 predicted proteins | sample 1671351 | NCBI WGS metagenome assembly OOCB01 (sample SAMN06348148, study PRJEB24527) | human gut metagenome | biome: human gut; feature: ankylosing spondylitis patient; material: feces | host: Homo sapiens | place: China | collected 2015-10 | reverse complement strand
GCTGGCGCAAGCCAAGGACAATGACAAAATCAGCGGCTATTTAGGCCGCTGGAAAGCATATTTGCCCTTGTCAACTGGTGGTATCTTTTACTCCGCAGTCTGCGGCGCGGCGGCTCCGTCCGCCGCCTCAGCCCGGAGGAACTGCCGGTAAAATAGAAAGCCCACCGCTGTTGTAATCAGCTCCGTAACAGGGTATGTGAGCCAGAAGGCGTGCAGCCCCCAATGGGCGAACAGCCAGCCCAGCGGCACAAACAGCACCACCGTCCGTAAAATCGTCAGCAGGGAGCTTTTCCCGGCGCTGCCCACTGCCTGAAAGAATACCGGGAAAATCAGGGATGTCACCATGGGTAAAAAACTGGGACCGATCCACCGGAACCCGTAGGTCCCGATGGCGATGACCTCGGCATCCCGGGAGAAGAATCGGAGCATCGGGCCGGGAATTAGCTCAAAGCACAGCGTCCCGATGAGCATCAGCGCCATGCCCGCCAATATGGACTCCCGCAGTGTTTTGCGGCAGCGGTCCAGACTTCCCGCGGCATAGTTATAGCTGATGACCGGCACGATGCAGGTCTGCATGGCCCCCAGCGGGATGAAGAAGAATGTCTGCCACTTATAGTAAAGGCCCAGCGCCGTAACAGCCTGATCTGAAAACGTGCTCAAAATCAAATTCAGGCCCAGAATGTAAAATGTGTAGGCGGACTGCATCAAAATATTGGGGATTCCCAGCCGGTAGACCCGCCGCACCAGCGCCGGATACAGCGCCCATTCCGGGGAACGGCGATAGCCGCCTCTCCACACGATGGCCGCCGCCACGATCTGCCCCGCCACGGTGGCAATAGCCGCACCGGCAATACCCAGCGCCGGAAGGCCGAACAGTCCGAAAATCAGCAGCGGGTCCAGCACGATATTTGTCACCGCGCCTAAGATCTGCGCCGCCATGGGGCGGTTCATGTTGCCCTCCGCCTGCAAAACCTTGGTCCAGCCGCTCTCCAAAAACAGCCCGATGCTGCATACGCACACAATACGCCCATAGACGATGACGTCCGCAATCACCGCCTCAGACTCCGTGGACATCCGGGCATAGGCCGGCATCAGCACCGCCGCCAGCAGTGCGAATACCGCCCACATCACCAGCGACAGCGCCGTGCTGATTCCCGCTGCCTCGTCGGAGCGCTTCCGGTCCCGGGTTCCTAAAAAGTAGGCCATGGCCGTATTGATTCCCACACCGCTCCCCACGGCCAGCGCGATCATCAAAAGCTGGAGGGGATATACAATGGACAGGGCCGTGAGGCCCGTATCTGAAAACCGCCCCACGAAAAAGCTGTCCACAATATTATAAAGCGCTTGAATCAACTGCGCCAGCATCACCGGCGGTGCCAGCCGCATCAAAATCCGGCTGATGCGCTCCGTCCCGAAAAATTCGCTCTCCATTGCTCTGTCCCGTCTCTGTATCTAAATATTTTTACCGCCGCTCAACAAGGGCAAAACCGCCTGCCAACGGCCGGTAATGGCAATTTATTATAACAGTCGCCGCCGGACTGTCAAGAGGCCGCATGGCGTCCGACATAAGGTCATACAGTTTTTCCATACGGCAGCATTTTCAGTCCCGCCTGCCCTTGTGGCAGCAAGAAAATTGTTGTATAATGGCGCAAATGTCACACGCGGGAGGGAATACGGCATTGATGATCGACTATTTAAGGGAGCTGAATCTCGCTTCCGTTTTTCTGCGGCTGACGCTTGCCATGTTTTTCGGCGGCATGATCGGCATAGAGCGTGAAAAAAAGCGCCGCCCCGCCGGTTTCCGCACCTATATGCTGGTGTGTCTGGGCGCTACGCTGACGGGCATCATCAGCCAGTACAATTATGTCATGATCAATACGGTCTTTGCGGACATCGCAAGTGAAATCGGTTGCAATACGGACGTCACCAGAATCGGCGCTAAAGTCATCGGCGGCGTTGGCTTTTTAGGTGCCGGCACCATCATCGTCACGGACCGGCAGGAGGTCAAGGGCCTGACCACGGCGGCGGGCCTCTGGGCCTCTGCGTGTATGGGACTTGCCATCGGCGCCGGCTTCTACGAATGTGTGATTCTCGCCTTTCTTCTGATGTTCCTCTGCATCCGTCTTCTTCCGTATCTGGAAAATTACATGGTCGAGCGGGCAAGGAACATGAACCTCTACATAGAATATGCGTCCTTTGACAATATCGGCCTCATTATCGGCAAGATCAAGGCGCAGGGCGCTCAAATCTACGAGGTCAACATCGACCGGAGCTCGGAGCGGAAGGGCCAGTATCCCAGCGCCGTGTTCACCATTCGTCTGGCGCCCAACACGCACCACGCACAGGTCATCGCCGCCATTTCCGAACTGGATGACGTTATGACCATTGATGAAATCTGAAAGGGGGAAAGGCAGCCTTGTTATCGATCTTTGATCCTCTGCGCGCCGTGACCATGGCGTCCATTACACTGCGGATGCTACTGTCTGTTCTCTGCGGCGGACTTATCGGCATTGAGCGGGAGTATAAGCGGCGTCCCGCCGGCTTCCGCACCCATATTCTCATCTGTCTCGGCGCGGCCATGGTCAGCCTGACCAGTCAATTTCTGTTTTTGAATATGCACTACTATCTGGATGTCTCCCGCATGAGCGCCAGCGTAACGGCAGGTATCGGCTTCATCGGCGCCGGCAGCATCATCGTCACCCGGCAGCAGCGGGTCAAGGGTCTGACCACTGCGGCGGGTCTCTGGGCCGCCGCCATCATCGGTCTTGCGGTAGGCAGCGGCTTTTATGAGGGCGCTCTGCTGGCTACGGTCTTGGTTCTTTTGGCGGAGGCCTTCCTCTCCAAGCTGGAATATTGGATGATGGACCATGCGCCAGAAATCAACCTCTATATGGAATACGAGACCCGGACCGCCATGGATGCCGTGCTCCAGCTTCTGCGGGCCCACCGCGTCACCATACAGGATATGGAGATCACCCGCCCCTCCGGCAGCGAGGACCATCGTGCCTGCGCCATTTTCTCTCTGCGCTTCAACCGGGGCGTTTCCGTGGACGAGCTACTGACACAAATCTCGCAGCTCAGCGGTATTCTCTCCGTACAGGAGCTTTGATTGCTTTTTAAAAAGCGCGTCCCGCTTGCAGCGGGACGCGTCAGCGTGTCGAAAAAGTCTTTTCTCCCCGCTGAACAAGTTTTCAGAACTTCATAAAAGTTCTGAAAACTAAGGATTTCAATGGCGCAGGACACCCTTCTTGGGTTTCCCGCGCACACCCTTCCTTACCGTTGCGGAGGATTTACCACTTTATCGACAGTCTCGCGCGTCCCGCTTACAGCGGGACGCGTCTTTTTCTATGCAATGTCAAATTCTGCCGCTAAATAGTGCGGTGTTCTGTCCTCCGCCTGCATTTCCAATGTCACCCGATAGGTCCCCGGTTCCAAGCGGGTGCCGTAATTGTCGAATTTCTGCACAATGCTGCCCTGCAGGCCGGTGCTGTCCCCGCCCAGCGGAAAATCCAGATGGCTGAGATTTTTCCTGTCTTGGGACCGCTTCAGCCGGTACCACTGTCCGTCCACACAGCGCTCAAGGTTGGAAAAGTCCGCATTCTCGGTGGAAAACGTATAGATGTCCTCAGACTCCGCGGAAACCGCCCATCTGATGGTATAGCCCCGGAAAGGTGACCATGTCGGCGTTTCAATGGACAGTGTGAAGCCCTCCACCTGATTGACCGGGTAGGAGACCGGCTCGCCCAGCGCGGGATATTCTGCGGTGGCCCGTAGCACCAGCCGCACACCGCCGATACAGAGCAAAATCAGGAGCAAAGCAATGACCCAGCCACGGTATTTTTTCATATCCATCCTCCGCATTTTCTGTTGAATCCGGTTGCCTGTCCTCTTGAAGCTCATGATAGCATAGCTTTCCCCGCCTTGAAAAGTAAAAATTTAAAGGTTTATGGATTCCAATATCAAATTTTATCAACAGCACAGCAAAAGGACCGGCCCGCAGGCCGGTCCTCAGCGTGTCAAAAAAGTCTTTTCTCCCCGCTGAGCAAGTTTTCAGAACTTCATAAAAGTTCTGAAAACTTAGGATTTTAATGGCGCGGGACACCCTTCTTGGGTTTCCCGCGCACACCCTTCCTTACCGTCGCGGAAAATTTATCACTTTATCGACAGCCTCAGGACCGGCCCGCAGGCCGGTCCTTTACTTTATTAGTAGCTATTTTTAGAGAACATCATCCAGAGAAGTTGGAGAAATATCCTCCTCAGGTACTTCCACATCCGAAGTCTGGACTGGCTCCGCCATATCCTCATGCTCGGTCAGCGCCATGGAAATGACCCGGTCACCGTCCTCCTTGAACCGCATGACGATCACGCCCTGGGTTGCGCGGTTGGCCGTTTCCTTGATGTGCTCCACCGGTGTGCGAATCAGAATGCCGCTCTGGGTCACCAGCAGCAGGTCCTCGCTGCCATCCACTACCTTCACGCCCACGATCTTGCCGGTCTTGTCCGTGACCTGATAGTTCTTGATGCCAACGCCGCCGCGGTTCGTCACCCGGTATTCCTCCACCGGCGTCCGCTTGCCGTAGCCCTTTTCTGTAATGGTCAGCACGCTCTTGCCCTCTCTTGCCCGGGCGGCGCCCACCACATAGTCACCCTCCCGGAGCCGGATGCCCCGGACGCCCACGGCCGCACGGCCCATGGGGCGGACATCATTCTCATCAAACACGGCCGCCATACCGTCATGGGTGGCAATCAGAATTTTCTGATTGCCATCCGTCTCCCGGACGGACACCAGCTCGTCGCCCTCGTCCATGGTCAACGCCCGGATGCCGTTGTTCCTCAGGTTTTTCAGCGTTTCCACCGGCAGACGCTTCACGGTGCCGTTCCGGGTCACCATCATCAAGTAGAGGTGCTCCTCGCCCATCTCCCGGAAGTGGAGCATGGTCTGGACCCGCTCGCCCTGCTCGATCTGCAGAATGTTGATGAGGTTCGTCCCCTTGGCGGTCTTGCCGGACTCGGGAATTTGATAGCCCTTCTTGCGGTACACCTTGCCGGTATCCGTAAAGAACAGGATATAGTCATGGGTAGAGGCGGTGAACACATCCACCACCGTGTCCTCCTCCCGGGTGGTAATGCCCTTTTTGCCCATGCCGCCCTTGGACTGGGCGGTATACTCGCTCACCGGCGTCCGCTTGATGTAGCCGGCCTCCGTCAGGGTAAAGACGCACTGCTCCTCCTCGATGAGGTCCTCGATGTCGATCTCGTCCTCCACATCCTGAATCTCCGTCTTGCGGTTATCGCCGAACTTCTCGGCAATGGCGGTCAGCTCCTCCTTGAGAATCTGACGCACCAGACCATCGTCGGACAGCACGCGGTTGAAGTAGGCAATGCGCTCTTCCAGCTCCTTGTACTCGTTTTCCAGCTTTTCCCGGTCAAGGCCCTGCAATGCTTTCAGACGCATATCCAGAATGGCCTGTGCCTGCACATCGTCCAGCCCGAAGCGGCTCATCAGGTTTTCCTTGGCGTTATCGTAGCTGGTGCGGATGATCTTGATAACCTCATCAATATTGTCCTGCGCCACCAGCAGACCCTCAAGAAGATGGGCCCGCTCCTGTGCCTTCCGCAGATCAAAGCGCGTCCGCCGGACGATGATCTCCTCCTGAAAGCTCAAATACTCATCAATGATGTGCCGCAGGGACAAGATCTTCGGCTGGTGCTGGTTATCCACCAGTGCCAGCATGTTGATAGAAAAGGTGGTCTGAAGCTGGGACTGGCTGAACAGGCGGTTGAGCACCACCTGCGGGTTAGCGTCCCGCTTCAGCTCAATGACCATCCGCATACCGTTGCGGTCGGACTCGTCCCGGATATCGGAAATGCCCTCCAGCCGCTTGTCCTCCACCTGATCGGCAAGGCTCTTGATCAGCATCCGCTTATTGACCTGATAGGGAAGCTCCGTAATAACGATGCGGGTGCGGTCATGGCCAAACTCCTCAAATTCATGCCGCGCCCGGACCACAATGCGGCCCCGGCCTGTTGCATAGGCCGCCCGGATACCGGACCGGCCCATGATAATGCCCTTTGTGGGAAAATCCGGTCCCTTGATGTGCTCCATCAAATCGGTGAGGGAGGCATTGGGGTCATCCAGCACGCAGATGCACGCGCCGATGACCTCCCGCAGATTGTGGGGCGGGATATTGGTGGCCATACCAACGGCAATGCCGCTGGAGCCGTTTACCAGCAGGTTGGGGAAGCGGGAGGGAAGGACACGGGGCTCCTTCCGGCTCTCGTCGAAGTTGGGGTCCCAGTCCACGGTGTCCTTTTCGATGTCCCGCAGCATTTCATCGGAAATTTTGCTCAGCCGGGCCTCCGTATAACGGTAGGCTGCCGGGGGATCGCCATCCACGGAGCCGAAGTTGCCGTGACCGTCCACCAGCATATAGCGCATGGAAAAGTCCTGCGCCAGACGCACCAGCGCGTCATACACAGAGGCGTCGCCATGGGGATGGTACCGGCCCAGCACGTCGCCCACGCAGGTAGCGGACTTTTTAAAGGGCTTGTCAGAGGTCAGATTGTCCTCGTACATGGCGTACAGAATACGCCGGTGCACCGGCTTCAGACCGTCCCGCACATCCGGCAGGGCGCGGCCCACAATGACACTCATGGCGTATTCGATATAGGAGTTCTCCATCTCCGGCACCAGAGGAGACTCCACAATTTTTTGATCCGGGTAACGAATCTCCTCCGGATCGTATTGGGGCTTTTTACTCATTTTTTCTCCTCCTTGGGGAATCAATAATCCAGATTGACAGCGTACTTGGCCTGCCGCTCAATGAACTCCTTCCGGGGCTCCACCTTCTCACCCATGAGGATATTGAAGGTCTCGTCCGCCCGCACGGCGTCATCCAGCGTGATGCGGCGCAATGTCCGCTTCTCCGGGTCCATGGTGGTCTCCCACAGCTCATGGGGGTTCATTTCGCCCAGGCCCTTGAACCGGGAAATGTCGATCTTCACATTGGGATTGCCGCCCCGCAGCTCGGCGGAAATGGCGTCCCGTTCCTCTTCGCTGAAGGCCAGCCGGGTGGTCTTGCCCCGGCTCAGCTTGAACAGGGGAGGCACGGCGGAGTACACATAGCCCCGCTCAATTAAGGGCCGCATAAAGCGGAAGAAGAACGTCAGCAGCAGCGTGCGGATATGGGCGCCGTCCACATCAGCATCCGCCATGATGATGATTTTATGGTACCGCAGCTTCGCCGCGTCAAACTCCTCGCCGATGCCGGCGCCCAGTGCCGTAATGACCGGCTGGAGCTTATCGTTGCCGTAAACCTTGTCCGCCCGGGCCTTTTCCACGTTCAGCATCTTGCCCCACAGGGGAAGGATTGCCTGAAAGCGGGAGTCCCGTCCCTGGGTGGCGGAGCCGCCTGCGGAGTCACCCTCCACGATGTAGATTTCTGTCAGCTCCGGGTTATTTTCGTTGCAGTCCCGCAGCTTGTCCGGCATGGCCGCGCCGCCCAGCGCCGTTTTCCGGCGGATGGACTCTCTGGCCTTTTTCGCGGCCTCCCGGGCGCGGTTGGCAGTGAGGGCCTTGTCCAGAATCATCCGGCCCACCTGCGGGTTTTCCTCCAGAAAATCGTTGAGCTTTTCCGTCACGATTGCGTTGACCAGCGTGCGAATCTCGCTGTTGCCCAGCTTTGCCTTCGTCTGGCCCTCAAACTGGGCGTCCGTCAGCTTCACGGAAATCACGCAGGTCAGGCCCTCCCGGCAGTCCTCGCCGGAGACCTTTTCATCGTCCTTGAGCATTTTGATTTTCCGGCCGTAGTTATTCAGCACGGTAGTCAGCGCCCGCTTGAAGCCCTCCTCGTGCATACCGCCCTCCGGCGTGTGCACGTTGTTGGCGAATGAAAGGGTTGTTTCATTGTATCCATCGTTATACTGCAAGGCGATCTCCGCCATGGAATCGCCCTTCTGGCCGCTGACGTAAATGACCTCGTCATGGAGCGGCGTTTTCGTGCGGTTGAGATATTCCACAAATTCCCGAATGCCGCCCTTATAGTGCATGGAGTGATAGCGCTCCTCCTCCGGCTTGTCGGCAGAGGCCGCACGCTCGTCCGCAATGGTGATTCGCAGACCCGCGTTCAAAAACGCCTCCTCCCGCATCCGGGTATGGAGCGTATCGTAATTGTAAACCGTGTCCTCAAACATCTCCGGGTCGGGCTTGAACGTCACGGTGGTGCCGGTATGGTCCGTGGTGCCCACCACGGTCATCGGCTCCGTCACATGGCCCCGGGCGAATTTCATCTCATAGATTTTTCCGTCCCGGTGCACCTGCACCGTCAGCCATTCGGACAGGGCGTTCACCACGCTGGCGCCCACGCCATGGAGGCCGCCGGACACCTTATAGCCGCCTCCGCCGAACTTGCCGCCGGCATGGAGCACGGTGTATACCACCTCCAGCGCGGGCTTACCGGTCTGGGCCTGAATATCCACGGGGATGCCCCGGCCGTTATCCACAACGGTGATGGTGTTGCCCTCGTTGATGGTCACGGAGATCTCCGTGCAGAAGCCGGCCAGCGCCTCGTCGATGGCGTTGTCCACGATCTCGTATACCAGATGATGCAATCCGGAGGTAGAGGTGGAGCCGATATACATACCCGGCCGCTTCCGCACGGCCTCCAGCCCCTCCAGCACCTGAATTTCCGATGCGTCATACTCGTTGGCGGCGTCCACCGCCGTGGATTGCAGAATTTCGTTCTCTGCCATACAGGTTCTCCTTTCGCGGCAGGGCATTAAGAGCCGGCCCGGAACCGTTTCCGGTCCGTTTCTTCATGCCCTGACTGAATATGTGTTTCTGATTGAATGGAAACGGCGCTCTCCGCGCCGGGAAACTGCTTTTAAAGTACCGGCTTTTCACTCTCCGCCCGGTTTTTCAGGGTAGAGGTGTTGAGCTGGCTCAGATATACGATCTGGGCGTGGTAGGGGTGGTCGCACACCACAAAGGATTTCGGCAGCTCACCGGATACGTCCAGCACCACGCCCTCCCGCTCTGCCCGGGCCAGATAGTCCCGGGTCCTTTTTTCATAGCTGCACTTGTCCAAATCAAAAATACCGATGATGCGCCGCTCCGGCACGATCTCGTTTTGTCCTAAATGCAAATACATCGGCGTCCCTCAGAACAACAAAGAGAGCAGCCACCGCAGCAGGTGCACCGCGCACCGTCCTACCAGCAGCACTGCGCCGTACAGACACCCGAAAATCAGCATCAGCGTCAGAGGCACCGCGCCGAATACGGCTCCCAGCACACCTAAAACCGCCATTCCCAGTACGCCGGGCAGCCATAAAAGCCACTTCACCGTCTGGAACACAAAGCCAAACAGCAGCTCCGCGATGAATGCCAGACCCAATAATCCAAATAATACCGTCAGCACCGTTCCGGCTACCGTCCCAAAAACGGCCACTGCCGGCAGCACCAATAAAGCATGAAACATAAGTTACCTCCCGCGGCGCGCCTTGTCTGCGCCGCATACGCCCATTATAAAACGCTTATTTCGATTCCTCGCCGCTGTTCCAGTAGACCACCAGCGCACCGAAAAGGCCCGCAATAATACCAAGCCCGGTGATGCCGAGGACATCCAACTGCTCGCCCGCCAGCGTAAGCAGGATTCCCAGCAGAAGCAGGGCAATGCCGTTAAGTTGATTTTTCATCTGAAGCTCCTTTCAAAAGCGCGGCATTTCACCGCAGAGATACACCTACATTTTCTTATCTCTAATACACCAAATCGGTGTGAAGATGTGCGGCTATGTCGCACCGCATTGCACCCCCCATTCTCTTTTCGGCAAGACCGAAAAGAAAATGGGCCGTGTACGGTGGAAAAGAAAAAATGTTATATCCAAACTTGCACCGCTGTGCAAGTTTGGGAAATACGGTTCTTAACTGTTCTGCTCAAATAATTGTTTTCCCTTACGTAGCATGGGCGCAGTGTATACAAACTCCAAACTTGTACCCCGTGCCGACATGCTGCAAACAGGACACCCTTTTCTCCTCTTTCCGCTGCCGCTGATATACATTTGCAGAAAACAATTTTGTTTTAGAACCATCCAGCGCTTAGCGAAGCGAAAAACTGTGCCGAAGCAAATCCGCTTCTCCACCTTAATTTTCAACCGCATTTCAAAATGCGGTTATGCCTTCTTCACGAGATAGGCTTTACCAAATGCCCATCAACGGCAGCGGAAATAGAAGTTAAAAGTGTCCTCTTTGCATTCTGCTTTACCTCCGCACCACTAAATGCGGGTACGCCTCCTCGCGGAACATTTACCGGCGCAGCCGACAGGAGACTTCTGAATTTCCACGGCATTCCATACCGATCAGCCTCCCGTTTCGGATGAGTTGACACAAGAGTGTCAACTCATCCTCAAACGCTTTTTCTTTTGTACCGTGTCCGGCACACTTTTTTTTGGCAAGACAAAAAGAAAATGTGGGGGACATTCCACGCGGCAAAGCCGCGTTTCTCGCAGCAACTGCTATATTTTACAAAATCAAAATATCCCGTCCCTTATTTGCCCCGCAATATCAATAATTTTTAAGATCATAAGAATTCCCCATACCGCTTTTTCTCCCCATGTTTCCTTCTTGTCTGTAACTACAAGAATGCAAAAAAACACAAAGAGAAGATTGATAATAAAAGATATCCATTCCTGCCTTTTTACAATATGTAGGATAAACAGACCAATCATAGCCGCCCACAATATGATCTTTACGATTCCAATTCCGGTCGGCTTCTTAAACTTTAATTTCATTTCATGGCCATTTCTATCAAAGGCAACTATGCTTGAATGCTCCCGTTTCTCACATGAAATATCCTTCCGCCCAACAGCTGCGGCAGTTGGTCATCCTCGCAGCAGGTGATACGCCGCGTTGCGGCGCGGCGATTAAAAACGCACTGACGTGCGGCTCCTGTCGCTCCGCTCAGTCGCGGTGTTTATCACCCGATACTTCCGTTCCTTACATGGAATATCCTTCCACCCAGTAATTGCGGCAGTCGGTCATCCTCGCAGCAGGTGATAAACACCTGCCCGCCCCGGATGCGGTTCAGTACAAACTCCTGCCGCCGGGGGTCCAGCTCCGAGAGCACATCGTCCAGCAGCAGCACCGGATACTCCCCTGTGTCCTGCTGAAAGATCTCCCGGGCGGCCAACTTCAGACTCAGCGCCGCCGTGCGGGTCTGCCCCTGTGAGGCAAAGCTCTTGGCGCTCCGTCCATCAATCTCCACGGATAAATCATCCTTGTGCGGCCCGGACAGGCATTGCCGGCTGGCGATCTCCGCCGCCCGATGAGCTTCCTGATGTTCTAAAAGCTGACGGTAAATAACCTGCGGCCCTGCCTCCGGGTCCGTGACCGTGGACACTGTTTCGTATTTCAATGTAAGCTGCTCCCGGTTCCCGGAAAAATCTCCGTGTATAGCCGAGGCTGTTTGGCACAGTCGCTTGATGAAATGCGCCCGGTAATGAATCAGCAGCGCTCCCGCCTTGGCCATGCCCATAGAAAATTCATCCAGCGCGTCCAGCAGGGAGGGCTTCTCCTCGCTGTCCCGCAGAATGCGAATCTTGTGCTCGTGGAGCCGTTTATATTCCGCCAGCGCCAGCGCGTACCGGGGCCGGAGCTGTGAGATGCATTCATCCAGAAAGCTCCGCCTTGCGGCCGCGCCCTCCCGAATTAAATACAGATCCTCCGGGCAGAACAGCACACTTTGAAAAATACCGGCCAGCTCGCCGCCGTTTTTCAGCTTCACGCCGTTGGACCGCAGAACCCGTCGGGCGCCCCGGTGCAGCTCCGCTTCCAATATAAATTCCCGTTCCCGGGAAAAGACCGTCCCCTTTAAAAAGGCATGGTCCACGCCGAACCCGATGAGCTCCTTATCATACCTTGCCCGGTGACTGACGCCAGAGAGGTACGCCACCGCCTCCAACAAATTCGTTTTTCCCTGGGCGTTATCGCCGTAGATCACATTGATATTGGGGTCAAACATAGCGTCCAGATGGACATAATTTCGGAAAAAATCCAGACTTAACGCGTCAATCCGCATAAGACGCCGCGTATTCCTCGCCCCGGAACGTCACTGTATCGCCGGGGCGCAGCTTCTTGCCCCGCATGGTGCACACCTCGCCGTTGACTTTTACCTCGCCGCCCTGGATGCACTCCTTGGCCTCGCCGCCGGTCTCCACGGCGTTTGCCAGCTTCAAAAGGTCCTGCAGCTTGATATATTCCGTTGTAATGGTCATTGTTTTCATGTTCGTTTACTCCGCGCTCTTCAGCCGTACAGGCAATACCATATAAAGGAAGTTTTCCTCGCCCTCCACGGGGACGATGATGGCAGGGGAGACCCCCGTATTCAGTTCGATCTTCACCTTGTCCGCCGGGGCGTACCGCAGCGCCTCCATCAGATAGCGGTTATTGAAGCCGATTTCCAGCTTGTCACCGTCGCCGCTGACACGGCACACGTCCTTGGCCTCGCCGTTGCCGGTCTTGGCGGACAGCATCACCTTATCGTGGTCGAACAGGCACCGCACCGGGCTTTTCAGCTTGTCGGAGATCACCACGGAAACGCGGTCGATGCTCTCAATAAGCGCCTTGGTCTCCGCCACGATCTGAATGGGATTCTTCCGGGGGATGGCGTTCTTGTAATCCAGGAACTCGCCCTCCAGACGGCGGCAGATCAGCTGGGTATCACCAATTTCAAATAGGATATGCCGCTTACCCAGCGTCACCGTCACCAGATCCTCCGTATCGCCGCAGATGCTCTTGACCTCGTTGAGTGCGGAGCCGGGGCAGACGAAGGAGAACGCGCCGCCCTCCAGCTTTTCCAGCTTCTCCCGCCGGAAGGCCAAACGGAACCCGTCCACCGCCACCATGTTCAGGCACATATTTTCAATTTCAAACAGCGCGCCGGTGTGCACCGGGCGGCTCTCGTTGGTGGAAACCGCAAAGGCCACCTCCTCGATCATCCGCCGCAGCACACTTTGCTTCATGGACACCGCGTATTCGTCCTCCACCTCCGGCAGCTCCGGGTAATCCGCGGCGGAAAGGCCGAGAATATCAAAATCCGCGTCGCCGCAGGAAACGTGGACCATCATTTTCTCGTCGGCGGTAAACGTGATCATATCATCCGGCATCCGGCGGATAATATCACCGAACAGACGGGCATTGAGCACAATGTCGCCGCCCTCTACCACGTTGGCGAACACGTTAGTGCGGATGCCGGTCTGCATATTGTAGCCGGAGATGGTCAACTGCTGGTCGGCGTGAATCAGCAGTCCCTCCAGCGCGGGAATGGAGCTTTTCTGGGCCACGGCGCGGCTGGTAACGGCGATGGCATTTTGCAGGAATACCTTTTCACAGGAAAATTTGATCATAGAGACCGCTTCCTTTCTGTTTGCAATTTCGGATGCCCGCCCCTATCGGACGGAGTTCCGGGGAATCCACCGACGCAGAATCGGGACCGCGAGAACCGCCGCTGCGGCCCGCCCTGAATCCGGCAGAAAATTTGAAAAATGTCTTTTAAAATAAAAAAACAAATTTTTTTAGTACAAGTATACGTAGGGCATCAAAACTGTGGATATCTCTCTTTCCGTCAGGTTTTTCAATGGTTTCCTCTCCCGCCCCTTTTGTGGAAAACAAAGAAAAAACAGGCAGCTCTTTCCACGGCTCCGACTTTTCAACACAGTACTTTTCCTTTTCCACATAAAAACCGTGGAAAACACATCAACTGCGGTTATTAATATTTGCCTTGATTTCCTTCACAGTCTCGGCAAAGGCGGGGTCCGTTTTCATCTGCTTTTCCACCTGCTTTAAAGAGTAAAGCACCGTGGAATGGTCGCGGTTGTCAAACACCTTGCCGATATCCACCACCGACAGCTTTGTGATGCTGCGGATGAGGTACATGGCGATCTGGCGGGCAGCCACTGCATCCTTCACCCGCTGCTGGCCACAGATGACCTCTTTATCCACGCCGTAGTATTTGCTGATGTAGTCAAGAATGTTGTCCGGCGTGGGGATATACTCCCGGCTGCTCTTGATAATATCCTGCATGGCCCGGGTCACGGTTTCCTCGTCGGCCTCGCTGCCAAGCAGGTCCTTGTAGGCCAGAATTTTATTGACCGTACCCTCCAGCTGCCGGACGTTGGAGGTGACATTTTCGGCAATGTAGCTTGCAATTTTATCCGGCAGGTCCATGCCGAGAGCCGCCGCCTTGTTTTTCACGATGGCCAGCCGTGTTTCCAGATCGGGGGGCGTCACATCTGCCAAAAGGCCCCATTCAAACCTTGTCCGCAACCGATCGTCCAGCAGCGTCATTTCAGAGGGCGGACGGTCCGAGGTCAGTACGATCTGCTTGCCGGACTCATAGAGGTTATTGAACGTATGGAAGAATTCGTTCTGTACCTGCTCCTTGCCGGCTACGAACTGCACATCGTCCACCAGCAGCAGGTCCGCTTCCCGATATTTGGCACGGAACTCGCTGCCCCGGCCGGCACGGATCAGCTCGATGAATTCGTTGATGAAATCGTCGCCCTTGATGTAGACGATCTTGGCGTTCTGATCGTTCCGGCGGATAACGTTGGCAATGGCATAGAGCAGATGGGTCTTACCAAGGCCGGAATCTCCGTAGATCAGCAGGGGGTTATAGTTCTGAGCCGGGTGCTCCGCCACAGCTTGCGAGGCGGCGTAGGCCAGCTTGTTGCTGGGGCCTACCACGAAGGTATCAAAGGTAAACTCTGCGGAGGTAAACCGCTCGCTCTGGTGCTTGGGGGCATTGCCCTGAAATTCGGCAAGGCCCTTTTCGTCTAAGATTTCCACCTCAAATTCTATGGAGAAAATATCCTGCAGGGCGGCCTTGATGTTTTTCAGGAACAGGGATTCGATATATCGTTTCTTGAAGTCGTTGGGGCAGTAGAGCAGGAAGGTATTCTCACGGATGTCCACTGCCGACAGCTCATCAAACCATGTGGCAATGGTGGTCTCCGAGAGGTCCTTCTTTAGCTGCTGCAGGACATTTGCCCATACGTCAGCGACGGAATTCAAATCAGAACACCTCTCTTTTTATTTCGGACAAAAATATACCTCATACATTATACCAGAAAACGCCGTTTCAGGCAACACCTCTTCTAAATTAAAAATCCAAAAAGCAAACAGATATGAAGAAACAAAATGTGGGTATCTCCGGCAAAAATGCCACAACATCTTCCAAAAAGAAACGAAAAGAGGGCGAAATAAAGAAAAATTTCAGCAAATTACAACTTATTCTTGACAGAAAGTAAAAAAGTCTGTATACTATTCGGTGCGTCATAAGCTGGCGCACTGAACTGCTTACTGCGCCGCCGTATCCCGGCGGTGTCGAGTAAATGCCGCCGCAAGGCGGACGGAAATCTGACAGGAGGTGTCTCAACATGGCAACGAAACGTACCTATCAGCCCAAGAAGCTCCATGGCCAGAAGGTCCACGGCTTCCGCAAGAGAATGGCGACCGCTAACGGCCGCAAGGTCCTCTCCCGCCGCCGCGCCAAGGGCCGTGCCCGCCTGAGCTACTAAGAGGCTCAATGCGCGGGAGACACCTGAACAATGTCCTTTAGGGACGGTGGGACTGTGAGCGTCCTCCGTCCCTTAGGTTGTATCTATTATATCTGGACTGCGTTCAGGCGGAAAGGACAGGGAAAAGCATGAGAGCAGCAGTCACTCTGAAGGAAAATTATGAGTTTCGGCGGCTTTACCAGAAGGGCGCTTCGGCTGTGAGTCCCGTCATGGTGCTCTATTGCCGGAAAAACCGTCTGGGACATAACCGTTTGGGACTGGTCTCATCCACAAAGCTGGGCCACGCCGTGGTGCGCAACCGCTGCCGGCGGCGCTTAAGAGAGGTTTACCGTCTGGAGACCCCCCGGCTCCGGCAGGGCTATGACATCATTTTGGTGGCCCGTACCCGGACAGCCACGGCCCCGTGGCCAGAACTGCAAAGGCAGTTCCGAAGACTCTGCCGCAAGCTGGATCTGCTGGAGGAGGAGCCATGAAGCATGTGCTTTTAGCGCTGGTGCGCTTTTACCGCGCTGCGATCTCTCCCTACCGGCCACCCTGCTGCCGCTTCACGCCCACCTGTTCTCAATACGCGCTGGAGGCCATTGAAAAGTATGGTGCCCTGAAGGGCGGCTGGCTGGCCTTTCGCCGTATCCTGCGCTGCAACCCCTTTCACAAAGGCGGCTACGATCCCGTTCCCTGATTCAAAAGAATATCGGAGGAAAAACAAGAATGTCCACCATTGGCTACTACATTTGCGTACCCTTTGCCTGGCTGGTCCGTCTTTTTTATAATCTGACGGGCTCCTATGGTGTGGCTCTGATTCTGTTCACGCTGGTCATCAAGCTCATTATGCTGCCCTTCCAGATGAAATCCAAGAAGAGCATGATGCGTATGAGCCGTGTTTCCGGCCAGATGCAGGATATCCAGAAGCGCTACGCCAATAATCAGGTCAAGCTGCAGGAGGAAATGCAGAAGATCTATGAAGAAGAGGGCGTCAATCCCATGAGCGGATGCCTCTGGGGCTTTCTCCCCTTGCCGATTCTCATGGCGCTGTACTCCATCATTCGTCAGCCCATCACCCACTTCATGATGCTCTCCAAGGATGTGCTGCAATCCGTGGTGCAGACTGTCGCAGACGCCGGCGTTGACCTGACGAACATCGTCATGATGGATAAGGCAACCGGTGCCCCGGCCCTGAAGGACGGTCTCTATCAGATGGCGTCCTACGGTCAGATCAATCTGGTCAAGACCGTGCAGGAGCTGGGCCTTCCCACCCCGGAGGGCTGGTTCAACGTGAACTATAAGTTCATCGGTCTGGACCTTGCCGAGACCCCCTGGACGCTGGTAAAGAACTTCACGTTCACCTGGGCGGTCATCGGCGTGATTCTCATCCCCATTCTGGCGGGCCTGAGCCAGTTTGTGCTCAGCAAGATCACCATGAATAGCCAGCCGCAGGCCAATGCCGGCGGTAACTCCATGAAGTCCATGATGTATACCATGCCCCTGTTCAGCGTGTACATCGCCTTTATCATGCCCGCCGCTCTCGGCGTTTACTGGATTGCCCAGAGCGTGTTCTCTCTCATTCAGGAGCTTGCGCTCAACAAAACGCTGAGCGCAAAGATGGCCGAGGAGGAAGAAGCCGCGTTCCAGGCCCGGCAGGCAGATCGCCGCCGCCGTATGGAGGAGGCCCGGGTACAGGAGCAGCAGAGAAAGCAGGAGGAACAGAAGAAAAAGACCCTGCGTGAAAAGCAGCAGGCCGCACAGGAGGCTAAGGCCGCCAAGGCTGCCCGCGCTGCTGTCAGCACCACGGAGGCAGGCCGGGTGGGAGACCGTCCCTATGCCCGGGGCCGTTCCTACAAGGCTGACCGTTATGATGACAACAAATAAGGAGTCGTTATGAGACAGTTTATTGATGTAACGGGCAAGACGGAGGATGAGGCCATCAGCCGTGCTCTGGAGCAGCTGGGGCTGGATCGGGACGATGTATCCGTAGAGATTCTGGAGCGTGCCAAGGCCGGATTTTTGGGTCTCGGCAGCTGTCCCGCCAAGGTCCGTGTCAGCTACGGACCCGAGGAGGAGTCTGCCTCTCAGCAGCCCAAGGCGGAAAAGGTCCGGGAGGAGCGGGTGGAAAAGCCCAGAGCGCCCCGGCCTGAGAAAAAAACCGTCGAGAAGCCTGCGGAAAAGCCTCAGCACCGCGAGGAGCCTAAGCAGGAGCCTGTTCAGAGCGTAAAAACGGAGGAACTGGGCGAAGAGGTCAATGATGACCGCGCACAGGAAATCAAAAAGTTCCTCTCCGGCCTCCTTCAGCAGTTGGAGGTGCAGGCGGAAATCAAGGTATACCTTCCCGAAAAGGGCCGTTATAAGGTCTTTTTGGAGGGGCAGGGCCTCGGTGCCATCATCGGCCGCCGGGGCGAGACGCTGGATGCCATCCAGCAGCTCACCAGTTATTCCGTCAACCGTACCGGCAGCCGGGTCCGTATCCAGCTGGATGCGGAAAATTACCGTGCCAAGCGGGAGCAGAGCCTGGAGCGCCTTGCAAACAAGGTAGCTGGAAAGGTAGTCAAGTACCGCCGCAGCGTCACGCTGGAGCCTATGAACGCCTATGAACGCCATGTGATTCACACCGCGCTGCAGGAGGTTCCCGGCGTCACCACCTACTCTACCGGTGTTGACCCCAACCGCCGCGTCATTGTTGCCTTTGACCGGGAGAAAAAGTAATGAAAAGCAGCCCTGTCCGCCGGATAGGGCTGCTTTTTCCAATTTTTCACCAAACGCTTCCACATTGTTGAAAAACGGCGTACTTTTTTCATTGCATTGTCTGTTTTTGGCCTTTATTCGGCGGTTCTCCTTGACAATGGGGAAAAACCGTGCTAAAGTGGCCGTTAGAAAAGCTGTGAAAGGGAAGTCCCCTGTTGATTTGCTTCAGAGAGAGCGCAGTCGGTGAAAGCGCTCCAAGTCACGCCGGGATGGCGCCCTTGAGCTGCGGAACGGAAATGTTCCGTCGGCCCCCGCCGTTACCGGGAATGAAGTGCCCCGCCTCCAACGGGGAATTCAGGTGGAACCACGGACAAGAATTTGTTCGCCCTGAGCCGAATATCGGCTCAGGGCGTTTTTTACTCCTTGAGCCAGAAAATCAGAAAAGGAGACTGTATCATGAACAACACCGAAAAGACCATGGACAAAATCGTTGCCCTGTGCAAGAACCGGGGCTTCGTGTTCCCCGGCAGCGAAATTTACGGCGGCCTTGCCAACACCTGGGACTATGGCCCCCTCGGCGCGGAGCTGAAGAAAAACATCAAGAACGCCTGGTGGAAGAAGTTCGTGCAGGAGAACCCCTATAACGTGGGTCTGGATGCCGCTATCCTCATGAACCCTCAGACTTGGGTGGCCAGCGGACACCTCAGCGGCTTCTCCGACCCTTTGATGGACTGCCGCGAGTGCCACGAGCGCTTCCGCGCCGATAAGCTCATTGAGGACTGGTGTGCCGAAACGGGCTTTGAACTGCCCAAGGCGGTGGACGCCTTCTCTCAGGCCGAGATGAAAGACTTCATTGAGGAGCACAACATTCCCTGCCCCACCTGCGGCAAGCACAACTTCACCGACATCCGTCAGTTCAACCTGATGTTCAAGACGTTTCAGGGCGTCACGGAGGACGCCAAGAACACTGTGTACCTCCGTCCCGAAACGGCACAGGGCATCTTTGTGAACTTCAACAATGTCCAGCGTACCACCCGGAAAAAGCTGCCCTTCGGCATCGGTCAGATCGGTAAGTCCTTCCGTAACGAGATCACTCCGGGCAACTTTATCTTCCGCGTCCGCGAGTTCGAGCAGATGGAGCTGGAATTCTTCTGCAAGCCCGGCACGGACCTTGAGTGGTTCAACTATTGGCGCACGTTCTGCCATAACTGGCTGCTGTCCATCGGCCTGAAGGACGAAAATATCCGCCTCCGTGACCATGACCCCGAGGAGCTTTGCTTCTACTCCAAGGCCACCACGGACTTTGAGTTCCTGTTCCCCTTCGGCTGGGGCGAGCTGTGGGGCGTGGCCGACCGTACTGACTATGACCTGACCCAGCACTCCAACGTCAGCGGCCAGAAGCTGGTCTACCGCGAGGGCGAGGGCAAGGACATGGTGGAATATATCCCCTATGTCATCGAGCCCTCTCTGGGCGTTGAACGCAGCGTACTGGCGGTTTTGTGCGACGCTTACGATGAAGAGGTTGTCGGTCAGGACAAGAACGGCAAGGATGATATTCGTGTGGTCATGCACTTCCACCCCGCGCTGGCCCCCTTCAAGGTCGCCATTCTGCCCCTGAGTAAGAAGGAAGTCCTCTCCGGCCCCGCCATGGAGCTTTACAACGAGCTTTCCAAGGACTTCATGGTGGACTATGACGAGACCGGCTCCATCGGCAAGCGCTACCGCCGGCAGGATGAGATCGGCACGCCGTACTGCATCACGCTGGACTTTGAGACCGTGGGCGATGAGAACACCCCCGCCGACCACTGCGTCACCATCCGCGAGCGCGACACCATGGAGCAGGTGCGAATCCCCATCAGCGAAGTCAAGAGCTTCCTTGAGGAGAAGGTCAAGTTCTGAGAAAAGAACAGACTGCCTGCACCTGCGACTATCGCCGCAAATGCGGCGTACAAGCGTTTTGCAGCGCGCAAAACCTTGGTGCAGGGTGGATTGATTTCACCCTGCACAGGTAAAATAACAGGGCTCCCGCCAAACTCGTTTGGCGGGAAGACAGGTGCGAATCCCCATCAGCGAGGTCAAGAGCTTCCTTGAGGAGAAGGTCAAGTTCTGATTTTAAAAAGCAATCAAGCAACCCCGGCAGAGCGAAGGCTCCGCCGGGGTTGCTTTTATATCCGCATAACGCTTGATAGGGGAGGAAAGCCCTCTTTCTCAGAAAAACATCCCCATAAATCCGTCCGGCCGCTCCTGTGCCTGTCCCCAGACCTCTAAGAACATCTGCCGGGAAATGCTCCGCACCTCGCACTCGCCGGGGCGGTTCAGCGTCCGCAGCTCCGCCGGAAACGGCGTCGGATCAAGAACATCGTCGTGTCCCATGTCCCCGCCGTAGGCAAAGCATACGCCGCCGGGATAAAATTCCACCCGCCGGATCTCTTTGCGCTCACTGTCCAGTTCGGAGTAGACATACCTCGCCTCATCGTCCTCCTCTGGGTGCAGCAGCTCCTTTACGATATACTCCATGTCACTTCTCCTTGAAAAACGCTTCAATGGCGCCCTGCTCCGCCTCTACACTGCCCTGCGCGAAGCCGTTCCGCCCGCCGCCCCGTCCATGGAGCGCGGCGTTCATGGTCTTGACCAGCGCGCTGATATCCGTCCCGTCCGCACGTCCCAGTGCGTAATGGAAGTATCCGTTTTCACCTGCAAATACCGCTGCCAAACCGCCGCAGGTCTTGCTTATGGCGTCCGCCAGACGCCGCACGCTGTCCGGCTTCATGGCGGGGCGGAACAGCAGCGCATCGCCCTTTCCGGTGTACTCCCGGGCGTCGGCGGCGAACACGGCCTCCTCCAGCGCGGCGCACCGGGCCTTGGTCTCCGCCAGCTCCCCCTTCAGACGTTCCACAGCCGCCCCGGCGTCTACGGGCTTGACGCTGAGGCTCTGCCCGATGTCCCGGGCCTGCGTCCATGTGCGGGAGAGATAGTCCAGCGCCCGTTTGCCGCACAGCAGCTCAATGCGAACGCCCTCTCGGAATTTCTGTACGGACAGGAACTTCACAAGTCCCACCTGTCCGCTCCGCAGCACGTGGGTGCCGCAGCAGGCGCAGCAGTCCGCGCCGGGAAATGTCACAATGCGGACGTCCCCCTCCAACGGCTTCTTGCTGCGGTAATCAATGGCCTCCAGCTCCGCGCCCCGGTGGAGCTGAATGTCGATGGGATGATCCTCATAAATGTATTGGTTGGCCGCCGCCTCAATTTCCAGCAGCGCCTCCCATGAAATATCCGCGTTGAAATCGATGGTCACGATGTCCGCGCCCATGTGAAAGCCCACATTATCGCAGTGGAATCGCTCACAGATCAGCCCGGAGCAGATGTGCTCCCCGGAGTGCTGCTGCATATGGTCGAACCGCCGCGCCCAATCGATGCTTCCCACCACGGTTTTCCCAATTTCCACGGCGGCTTCCACATTGTGGAGAACCACGCCGCTTTTTTCATGAACGTCCGTCACGGCAATGCCGTCCAGCGTGCCGTGGTCCGCCGGCTGACCGCCGCCCTCCGGGTAAAAGGCCGTGCGGTCCAGCGTCACAATATAGCCGTTTTTGCCCGGCTGGCAGTCCAGCACCGTTGCGGTAAACTCCGTCAGAAAGGGGTCCTTGTAGAATAGCTTTTCCGTTTCCATGGGGAAAATTCCTTTCGTTTTATGAGATGGTGACTAAGAAATGCCACAGAGGATCAATGAGCCACAGGCCAAAGGCCGCGGAGCAGACGTTGGCGGTGATCGCATACACGGCGGCGCGGGCCTTGCTTTTTTCCGTCAGCAGTCGGCGGTACAAAAGCAGTTCTACTAATGTAATGACGATCTCAATCGGCAGGTAGAAGAATATGGTCATCCATGCGTTGGCACCATTCTGCAAAACGCTGACCGCCAGATAGACGGAGAAGCCTCCCTGCGTTATCAGATTTACCAGCAGGAAGCTGTACCAGCTTCTCTTGCTCCGGTAGCCGAAGGCAAACAGCAGTAGCCCCTCGATCAGCAGGGTAGGGAGGAGGGTGCACAGGAATTGCAGCGCATAGGCCATGGCCGGACTGGGCGCGTTGGCGATCCTTGCCGCCCAATCCACCGTTGCGCTGGATTGCAGCGTTGCCCGGTGCAGGACTCCGGATACCCAGCTTTCGCCGCTTTTTGTTACGAGAATGATCCGATACGTATCCGGTACGCCATGGTAACGGAAGGAATGGAGCCGCACCCCGCCTGCGTCGCTGCCGATCAGGTCGCCCCACATGGGCACACCGTTGGTGCCCTGCGCGGTGCAGGCGTGCCAGCCCTCCGGCACCGCCGCCCGCAGCGCGTCCAGCAGCTCGCTGTCCAGTGCAGCGATCTCCTCCTCGGAGTAGCTCCAATCCAGCCCGCTGTATGTGTCATCCCCGTCTCCTGAGCCATAGGTGTGCCCCTGATAATCCCCCTTTTCCAAAAGATCGAGGTAGTATGGCTCCTCCGGGGCGTTTTTCACCAGCACCTTTAACTGCGCCTTCGGCCCCGTGTCCGCAAAGGCGGAGACTGTCAGCAGTGCGGCGGCCAAGACCATTAAAATGCAAAAACGCAGAGACCTTTTCATAGAATTACTCCTTTTCTCCGTGCCACACTTTTTGGCGGCCCTTCCATAAGATAGACGAAAAAGGGGGGGACTTTCTTCCTAAACACTTAAAATAATACAATTTGCAATATTTACAAAAAATATTCCAATCAGGAATATAAGCTGGGGATGTATATATGGTCATCCTTGCATTTCAGCACCCGCAGACACGCGCTGTCGATGACGCTTTCCGCCAGCGTCCCCTCCTGCACCGCCGCAATCACGGCGGGAATTTGGGTGCGGTAGTCCGTGGTAATGACCATGTCATTCCCGGCCTGAAGGGCCATCACCGCCACAGCGCCTTCCTTGGCATAGGCTTTTACGGCGTCCATGGCCAAATCGTCGGTGATGGCAATGCCCTCAAAGCCGCAGGTCTCCCGCAGAACCTTATGTACCGCCGGAGACAGGGAGGCGGGCAGCTCCGTATCCATGCACTTGACAATGTTGTGGCTCACCAGCACAAAGGGCGTTCCCGCCTCAATTCCCGCCTTAAAGGGCAGCAGGTCAGAGGTCTCAAAGGTCTCCATGGGCCGCTCGTCCACGGCAATGCCGGTGTGGGTGTCGGCGTTGTTTCCGTAGCCGGGGAAGTGCTTCAGCACTGACATTTCTCCGGCGTCGCCCATGGTCAGCACCGTCCGGGTGATGTAGTCCGCCGTGGTCTCCGCATCCTGGCCAAGGGTGCGGTCATAGATAAAGTCGTTGGGGTCGGTGGATACGTCACACACCGGGGCAAAGTTCACATTGATGCCCAGGTCCAGCAGGGACTGACTTTTATCCAGGGCGTCCTGAGCCAGGGCCTCCATGCCGCCGGTGCTGTAAAGGGTCTGTGGGGATTGGAAGGCTTCGGAAAAGAGGTTCGGGTTCCGGCTGGCCCGGGTCACGGTGCCGCCCTCCTCATCGCTGCCGATGAACAGCGGAATTTCCGCCGCGTCCTGATAGCTCTGGATTTTTTCCGTGAACTGCTCCTTTGTCAGCCAAGCCTCACCGTTTTTGTAGTCCCGGCCGAACAGCAGATAGCCTCCTAAATGGTAGGTGGAAATATCCTCCACGGCGTTGGTCTCCGGGCATCGGACAAAGAATAGCTGTCCCACCTTTTCCTCTAAGGTCATGGAGTTCAGCAGTCCTTGCAGCCGTTCTTCACGGGCCTTTTCCGCCGCCAGACGCTCCTGCTCCGCGATTTCCTCCGGCGTCAGCTCCGGTTCCATGGGCGCGGCGGGTTCCTCCCCCTGTCCCGGCGTCACCGGTTCAGCGGGATTCTCTGTTTTTCCGCAGCCTGTAAGGGTAAATAAAGTCAATGCCGCCAAAAGCGAGGCCAAAAAGCGTTT
>OOCB01002078.1_pt1 | contig 24261 bp, 19 predicted proteins | sample 1671351 | NCBI WGS metagenome assembly OOCB01 (sample SAMN06348148, study PRJEB24527) | human gut metagenome | biome: human gut; feature: ankylosing spondylitis patient; material: feces | host: Homo sapiens | place: China | collected 2015-10 | reverse complement strand
ATTTATAATATAATTTTTGTTTTTCCTCCAAGAAAGGAAAATCCTCCAGTCTGATTCCCACAGGAAGCGAAGATGTAGATGCAAAGATAATCAATCTTCCCAAGAATCTAACCCAATTCTCTATTTTTGTGAAATTGATCGTTCCCGAGTGTTGTCTGAACTCCACTGTCCTGTGACGTGAATAAGCTTCAAGGTTTACTTTCATGTACCTGCTGCCGAAGAGTCTTTGTAGTGACTCGATACTTTCCGCCGATCTGATATCTTCATCGGAGAACGCTCTGAGAGAACGGCAGTAGGTATTTCTGTTTCCCCTGCGTGAGGCAGGCATGAACTTGTCTATTTCAGTTTCGGCATGTTTGTAGGAAAGGATTAAGTTCTGCCAAGTTGTAAGATTAAAGTCACCCGCATTAAAATGCACATGGACTCCACAGCTGCTATTTATCTTTACATTGTATGCATCCAGCACCCAGCATACCCTCTCCAGTACCTCCAAACCCTGCTCACCGCAGAGGATCGGGCTGACCAGCTCAAAAGTATGGCTTCCCTCCAAACTTCCGTCCGTGGTCAGTTTCCAGTTGCTGTTGGTCTCGGCATTACGGCTTCCAATTTCCACAGGGATGCCGGCCTCCCGAAGCGCATCCGTCAAGGTCTGTCTTGGGCAGTTGTAGGCTTCGATCTCAACCCCGAAGCAACGGTTGAAAGTATAGTCGGGTTCTGGTCTTAAGACAGTCGCTGTCTGTGAAGCGGGAAGCAGGCCCTCGTCCCTCATTCTCTTATAGACGTTCCACACGAAGCCACGGTTTCCACGGGTAACGAGGTCGGCAATTTCACGGTGTGAAAGTCCGGTCAGAAGAAGCTTACGGATTTTTGAGGTTTTTGTTCCACTCTCGGATAAAATGCGTCTAATTGTTTCATTCATAACTTGTTATCTCCTTTATTATTATATAACAAAGGTAATGATTTTTCTCCGTTCTTGCAAATTCAAGCATGCTCTTTATCAGCATATTAGCTTACTTTCGCTTCTGCTAAAAGTTGTATCCGTCCCACCGGAAACAGGGTGTTTTTTCTTTCATGGGGAGGATTTTTTTTGGGGGCCCGTCGCTCTCCCTTGCAGCCTTCCCACCCTTTTGCGATGTCATGTCTTTTCAGGGGAGGAAGTTCACCGGCAGCCATGCCCCTGCCTGATGTTCCGGGCCTCTCGGAAGCGTCCCGGGCTAAGGGCCGGAGGTCCCTTAGTAAATTCCTGATAAGGAAGAGCAAGAGGAGTTCCCGCACACGGGAACATGAATCGACGCATAGCGTTGATAATTAACCTATTATATGTATACATCTTATACTTTGCGTAGACAAACGTATACAGGAAAGAATTATCTTGCTGACCCTAAGCAAATTAGCCCTTCTACTTTCGGTAAATATTATGTAAACGACTTGTTATTTTACTAATTTTCAAAACATTACAAAATATTACCCTCAGAGGGATACTGTAACGCTTGACTGCAAAAACTCTTTCATTTACCTTTGTACCAGAACAATAATCTGTAACGAAAATGAATACGAACAAAGAATTTTTGACTAAAATGATTCGGGTTTCTCCAAGCGTAAAAAAGCGTATGGAAATTTTTCAGGGAGGTGATTCCGCCAATTCCTGTATTGACAGAATGATTACATTTTTTGAAATCACAGGGTTTAATCCCCGCTACGCATCCCGGAATCCGACGGCACTGGTGGAAAAGAGAATTGAGGACGTTGTCAGAATCATCAAGTCCCAGGAACGGGATATACTCAAGCCCGTACTTGAGAAACTCTCCGTCATAAACAACACCCCGCAGGAGTCACCCGACTATGCCCGGCTGATGAACGAGCTCCGGGATCTGAAAGATGAAAACCGGAAATTGAAGGAAAGGCTGCAGGCGGATGATCTCCATACCCAAGACGCCGCCGTATACCAGGACAAGCTCAAACGCCTGGGCGACCTGCTGAAATACCAGCTTGATCCGGAGAAGTTTCCAAGGATAAAATACAGCGATGATGTAAGAGTCCCCGTCAACACCCTGCAGTTGCTTATCAAGAAGATCAACGAGGAATATGTATTGTAAACCGCATAGGCCGGGAAACACTCCGCAGGTACCGGATAACAAGGGAAAATGCACCCGGCTGGTAGACTACCTGAGTAAGGAGTCCCAGGTCGAGCGTCCCTATTATGACAATTTTTTCTCACAGCAAAAAGATTATGTTATACCCCTGACTGTCAAGAATCATATAGACAACAACCACAGGACCCTGAAAAGCAACGATGACAAATTCTATATGCTTTCCATCAATCCCAGCGGTGACGAACAGAGACATCTGATAGAAAGGGTGACCGGACGGAAGGTCGGGGAGTTCTCGGAACTGACTCCCGGGGAGCAGGAGAGTGTGCTGGCACAGATGAAGAAATTCACCCGCGAATGTATGGATGAATATGCCCGTAACTTCTACCGTGAGAAAATAAAATCAGGGGATGACCTGGTCTGGTACGGTCGTGTGGAAACGGAACGCCACTATAAGAATGATGATCCGGAGGTTAAGGCCGGCAGGGCAAAGGCGGGAGATAAGAAGCCCGGGCTCCAGCTTCATGTACATGTGATCGTTTCCCGCATGGATAGGACGCAGACCGTATCACTCTCCCCGCTGTCAAAAAGCAGGGGAAACCGGCAGGTACTTGAAGGCAGGGAAGTTGTGGTAGGTTTTGACCGCTCCCAATGGTCCTCCCGGTGCGCTTCACGCTTCAATCAGTCATATGACTATTTCCCTAATTACTATTCCAGGGATGAAAGCCTGAGGAAGTATTCCGAGAACTGGCAGGCCAAAAACGAACTGAAGAACGAGGCGGTATCGAAGCTCAAACAGGAAGTTCTCAAAGGGGAGCTGAAGGAAGAAAGACGTCTGTATGCCAACACCTTCCGGATTTACCGGTTTGTGGTAAATCCCAGGAAGGCAATTATTCAGGAACTTAAAAGGCTGGGGACGGATCTTCTTTCCGGAAGGGATCTGTAGCCCCGGCTTGTCCTTACTATTCACATGGGAAAAGGGAGCGTACCTCCTCAAGGATCCTGGCAAAATTCCCGGATATTTCTCCCGGTTCCAGGACCCGGACGTCGGGCAGCGGTTTTTCATCCTTTTCTTTAAACTCCCCGAGCATCACCTTGAAATATCTGACATTGGCACGGGTGGCGGATCCGATGAACTCTCCCGGCTCGAGATCCGCAAAATCCCTTCCCTGGTAGATATCCTCTTTCTGGGAAGAGATGGTAACGCTCCGGTTCGAACTGCTGCCGCTTTTTCCCGTGCTCCGGGATTTTCTTTCCTTTTCCTCTTTACCGAACATCTGCGGATAATATTTTAGGGCTTCCACATCCTTGGTACGCCCGAAGAACTGGATTCCGAAATTGGCTTCCACGGAGGCCCGGTCGAGTTTACCATACAGGGCTTCCAGTTTTGCGCCGGACTGTGTAAGCAGCACAAAGCCGACCTTGTATTCGCGCAGGACCGAAGGCAGCGTCTCAAAGTTCTTGATATTGACCGTTGTCATTTCATCCAGGAAATAGACGAAAGGCACTTTGTTCTGCATGGTGAACTGGCGGGTGGATATGCTCATAAGCATGCCTATCACCGGGGCATAGACCGAATTCTTGGAAAAATTGTTGCTGATGGCAAAGAGTTTCGGATCTTCCGGATCGATCAGGTTGAAGTCAAAATCATCCCCTGAAAGGATATAGGCTATCTCTTCATTCTGTGAAATGGTCGACAGGTTGTTACACAGGGTGGAAAGGTAGGATGCCTGGGTCTTTTCGGAACCTTCGGCCTTGAGATACGCGCCGGCCATCATTTCCGCAACGAGGTTCTGCTGCAGGAATATGGACAGCTGCCTGGTAGAGGCGGTCATGATAAAGGCCATGATATGGGGCAGCGTGCAATACTCGGGAAATTCATCCCAAAAGCGGAAGGCTACCCCGCGCAGGATACCCAGCCCCCCGGCCACCCATTCATTCTGCTTTTCCCCCTTGGGAAGCAGTGCGAGCAGGACATCTTCCATGAGCTGCATCAGCTCGGTACGGTCCTTTACCACCTTGAGCGGGTTGAACCGGTATGAACGTTCCGGCTTGTCGAAACTCACGTAGTAAAACTTGTGCGGGTAGCCGTACTTCTTTGTCAGGTTATAGGCCGTCTGCGTGTAGTCCACGTCCTTAAAATCGTAGATGAACCCTGCGAAGCCCAGCCTGATATATTCCTCCAGCAGCCATTTGCCGATACTCTTTGTCTTTCCCGAACCGGCCCCTCCATAGACCAGGAAATTGGAATAATAGTAATAGAATTCCAGATGGCGGTATGGAACCCCGGAAATGACGGGCAACCTGATCGGAGACTTGTTCTCTTTCCGTCCTGAAGGCTTGAGATGTTCCCATGCGGTGGAGAAAGCGAATATGGCCACCGAACCGCAGGCCGGCCATAATGCGTATGCGGGAAAGAACAGGTATGCCATGAAGGTCTCGCCCGCTATGCATATAAGAAAGACAGGCAGGTTGACATACCATTTCCGGCTCAGGGTGCAAACTCCCGTCACCAGGCAGGCCAGTGCCAGAATAATAAGCTTGATATAAGGAATAAGATTCTCCATAACAATTTACTTTAATGATTTACTTCAATAATCTGATTACTTTAATTTGATTGATATACGATTTACTCTTTAAGTATTTATATGTGTCATACTACATTTCCGTCTGGAAAGCCCTGTTCCTGCCCCTGGTTATTTCCAGACACCTGAGAGTATATCCGGATGGGGCTTTGAACAGCATGAACGGCTTTTCACAACCCGGCAGGCGTGTAGGCTGCCCCCGGAGCAAAGAGATCCACCTGGCGGGAGAGAGTTTCCCGGGATCTACTCCGGATCCGCGGAGAATATCCAGCATCGGCTTCGTGTCATAGGGTATGCCCCCCACATACAGGCTGATTTTGTCTGAGGAAATGGTAAACTCCCTGTTTCCCCAGGAAAAGGAACGCAGGGTCGTATGTCTGCCCTCCTGCAGGGGCCCGTCGAAAGAATCATTCTTATCCATATTCATAATCCAAATCTTATATTTCCATTTCTGCCGTTTTGATACTCCGGAGAGTCGGAGCGGTTATCTTCAGTCCATATCCGGCCGGTTCCTTTACGGCCATAAGCATCCTGCCGTCGGGAAGCGCTATTCCTTTACCGCTGAAAAGAGATTTCCATTCCTCCGGACTGAGGGAGGCCGGCTTCAGCCCGGCCCTCTTCATCTCCTTCAGGAACGGTGTGACATCCCGGACTCCGTCTTTACTTCTGAGAGATCCGGCGGCATATCCGGGGGTAAGCTCAAGTTCTCCTTTCGGGGTCTGTATCTTTTCCGGTATGCGGGTGGCCGCCGTTCTCTTCAGGTTTTCCCGGCTGGCCGCGAGCAGACCCTTCAGCTCCCTGTCATCAACCTCGATGCTGAAACCTAACTTCCGCAGAAGGTTCCTGAAGGCAAGGCGGATCTTGTCCCATACACGGGCATCCGCCCCGCTTTCGGCCATACATGCCAGGTATTCTTCCGTTGCGGTACGTATATCCATTTTTCCCGTACCGGCCAGCCGGACAATCTCCCCGCGCACCTTTTCCCCGCATCCGGCGAAGATGTCATCCAGGAACGCGTCCATATGCTTCCGCCCGGCCAGTTTGCGCAGGCCGTAATGCCCCACTCCTTCGTGCAGCAGGGTACGCTCGATATCCTCCTTGCCGCGCGCTTTGGGCAGGTACAGGCAGATACGGTCCGAAGGGATATCGTACCAGCCCCTTATATCCTTCCCGCCCGCAATAAGGGCACGTACTTTGGGAGAATCCACCTCGCCGATGGAATGGATGATGCTCACGGGGGATATGCTGTTTGCGGGCCAGGGAAGCGGCATGGCGGGAGAGTTCCGCCATCCGTTCATCCCCGGAAAGGAAAACCTGCCCGCTTCCGGTACGGGCAGGAGTGAAGGCTCCCGTCCCACCCGCAAGCCGGAACCGCACACCTTTAATTTCCGACGCCAGTTTCACAGCCTCGTTTCTCGAGGATTCATCCTTGGGTTGATAAACAAACACTTGCAGCCCGCTTTCACGGACCGCTTTGGAAACGTCTTCATTTACATTCTCCGGCACGACCGCCGCTACAAATTCGCTGAGATAAACCGGACGCTCGAATTTGGTCTCAAAATACATGGCGGGACATTCGTTCTGTATGGCAGCAACCATCTCTTTAAGTTGCCGTACATCCTCCCCGGTCAGTTCCACCCCGTACTCACGTTTGGCAAAACTCCCGGGATCAGGTTTCAACGCGATATCCTCCACACGGTAAAGGCCGGTATCATCAAAGGCATTGCCCCCCGGGTTAAGTTTGATTCCCAGATCAAAATAGACCTCCTGCCATTTGTCCCTGAATGCCTCCAGGTCACTATGGTCAGTGATCAGTTTCCCCTTCTGCCGGCGAATACCGTCCAGTGTGCCGACCGGCTTCATAAGAGCGGCTGCAAATTTGGAGAAGGAGCCTCCCCAGCCGGTTGCAGCGGCCAGGCCCTGCCGTTTCATTAACCCGGAGACATTCTCCAGGGTATGGGGAAGATAGATCCTGATACCATCCGGAGTGTAACCTTTAAAAAGTACCTCTTTGATACCGTATTTGCCCGCAAGGCTTTCCTTCCACTCCGCATACTGCCTGCCCAGCGCTTCCGATCCGTTGATCTTATCCAAAGCGTCCTGCAGGGTATGATAGGTATCAACACTGCCGGCCTGGCGGATATCCGTCTTCACCCTGTCATAGAAGTCTTGTACGGAACTGTATTCATAGCCCCTTTCTTCTATATCATTCAGCTTCTCCACAGCTTTTCTGTAAGCCAAACCTTTTTGTTTTTGTTCCGGGAACGCTTGTATTTTATCCTGTAATACCCGTTTCCTTGTTTCGATATAATCTTTGAATTTTGTTTGATCACCACCGAAGTTCTCTTCTATATAAACCTCCAACAGGGCCGTGTTGCGTTCATCATAGTCATCGAGCGCGTCGATGGCGGATATCCGGTTCCGCAGATGTTCCCCAAAGAGCGGCTCTATCTTCCTGAATTCGGGTGCCTCGCCTCTTTCATATAAAAACTGATAAGCGAACGCACTCCCCTCGTCTCGCCCGTCCATGTAGCTGTTCCAGGCACTGCGTACATTCGGTTGCATCTCTTGTGGCAGCCTGGAAATGGCATCCCGGACACGCCCGCTGCCGTCACCGGAAAACTGCCTTTCTATTTGCGGATAGACGGGGGTCCACGCGTCTCCGCTGAATGTTCCGGCATTCCTTCCGGTACGTTTGTCAATCATGGAAGAAGGGAGTATCAGGGAGATCTCGCCGTATCCTTCATGTGACTGCCTGGCTATATCAATCACGGCGGCGCTGGGATTGGCAAGTCCTCCAAGTTTCAAGGCTTTAAGCAACTTCTCCTCACTGATATTATGAAGGCCCACCAAGGACTTGCCGCCGTCTTTTTCTTTGACCTCACGAAAGAGTATATCACCATTCTCTTTTTTGAACGCTTCCATTACTTTTTCATCAGTGGCATTCAATGCTGCAACGGCTTCTTCTTTCATCTTCCTGAGTGTTTTGTCTTTTTTCATTGCCTCCCTCTCCTTCAGTCCTTCCGGAGATCTTGTCTGTGCGGAAACGGTCGTTTGTGTAGGATAATTCTCTGCGATATAATCAAGAATCCTGTCCTGCCATTCCTGTTCCGTATCCTCCAGCTTCTCACGGAGGGCATCTAAGGTGGCAGGAATATTGTCATCGCGGACCGTTTCCGTTTTCATACTCCTGTAACCGGTAAAGGAGGCGGGGGTGCCATGATGGACTTCCCGAAAACGTATGTCGTTGTTGCCCGGTGAAAAAACACCTGTGTTCCGTTCGGAATATAAATATTTACCGGATGCCTTTAATTGGTTTGGAGCGAATACCGCCATATATTGAACACCTTCATCCAAGGCATGGATGGCGTCATATCCCCGTGACCGGATGATTTCCTGCATGGAAGGTGTCTCAACCACACGCCATGAATTTCCCCCTTCCAATATCTTTTCCGCCTCTTCCCGGGAAACGGGAACTTCCATGCCAAGATAGAAATCATAGGCCGTGAGCTGTCCTTTCAATGCGTCCAGGACATCTTTTACGGCATTTGGATTCTTTACGTCAAATGGTTTCCCGGCATTGACGAAGAGGTCATACACATAACTGTCCGTTGTCCACTGCTCCCTTCCGTCTTCACTGTCCGGAATACCCATACTGCGCGTTTCACCGATACTTCTGGCTTTTTCTTCCGTCAAAGAGGTAAAGATCAGTCCATTGTATGCACCACCCCTGAACGTATGGAAAGGTGCGTTAATTGTTTGAATCTCCCAATCATCGGCAATTCTGAATTTACTCCTGTCAGCCGCCTGATCCCGTGAAATCGGAGTACCATGATACACCACCAGAGGCTCCCCATTGGCATCTCTGACCTTGGATGCTTCATCCGGACAGTTCTCCCAATCCCCGAACCAATCCCTGAATGCCCGGGTACGTACCTGTGCCCACTGCTTTTCATTCAGATTGGTTGCCTGCCCGTTCGGGGCCTTCATGTAACTGCCTTCCGCCTTACTGCGGGCTATGACAGCCTGCTCCTCGGTTGTAAAAAGATATTCGGATATTTGTTCCATCCCATGAAAGAATAAGTATGTTACTTGATTGGTTATTAAAGAGAAATACTTGTTTACTTAAGCAGGACTCAAGTAAACAAGTAAATTCAAAAAACATGTTTTTATTGGTCGCACATTGGTACGTTACATGTCGGCACTGGCCTGCCGGGTCAGACTGTTGACCGTATTCACAGCTTTTACCGCATACCCGACCGGGGTCTTGGTAAGCATGAAGGGGGCTCCCTTTGCGGCCGGCTTGGACGCTCCGGATATAAGGGAGGGCCGGATGGCCTTTCCATTCATCAGGGAGTGCCACTCTTCAGCTTTCATGGCTTCCACCTTGACTCCCTTCCCGCGAAGGTCCTTGAGGATACTCTCCACGTCACATCCTTTCTTTTCGGGGACGGCGGATGAATTGAATTCCTCTAAAGCCTTGATGAGTTTTTCATCCCTGTTTTTAACCTGCGGGATTTCCTGGATCTCCCGAAGGTCCTTGTCCAACTTCTCTATTGCCGTCTTAACCTGCCTGGCGGAAGGTTTTCGCGTGGATTGCGTACTCTGTTCGGTCTTTTTTCTGGGTGTGCGCCGTGTCGCGGAAGATTCCGGCGCTTCGGATGACGGCTCCGCTTCCCGGTCCGCAGGCTTCTCCAGCTTCAGCCCGTACATCTCTTCAGCCTGTTTCCTGACTGCCTCTGAAGGAGAGCTGATAAGCGCAGCCGCCTCCCTGTCGGCATGCAGGACAGACAGCTGAACCTTTTCCGTAGGGTTCTCAATATACCGGATATTCATTGGATTGTTCCTGACAGCGGCCAGCTGTACAGCCTCCGATGGTTCGGACACATACCTGATGGTTTCTCCTTTGGCTTGGACTGCCGCCAACTGTACGGTATCTGCCGGGGACTTGATGTGCCGCAGGGTATCCGCGTTGCCTTGGATAGCCATATGCTGTACTTTCACCGTAGGTGATTCAATGTGGCGGATGTATTCCGGGTTCTTTTGCACGGTTGCCAGCTGTACCTTTTCGGCCGGTTCTTTGATGGAGGCAATATGTACCGGATCTTTCAGGACAGCCATTAACTGTACCTTTACCGCAGGCTTATTTATCAGGGAGATACATTCAGGCCTCCTTTCAACGGCTGTCAATTGTGCTTTTTCCGTAGGGTTGGAAATAAAACCGATGTAGCCCGGTTTATGCCGGATGACGGATAGTTGTACCTTCTCACCGGGCGAAGCGATGAAATGAATATTGTGTGGTGCATTCCTGACTGCGGCGAGCTGTACTTTTTCCACCGGCTTGTCTATAAAGCAGATGACACTTTTATCCCTCCGGATGGCGGCCATTTGGACCCGTATGGAAGGATTCTCAATCATACTGATGGCACGCGGATTGTGGAGGACGGCCCGCATATCCCGGCTGAACAATGCGGCCAGGCGTTCTAAAATGGTAGGCATGGCGATTAGTTTTTAATGGGTTTGACTTCATCCAGGAATTTCTCAATGGCGGCTCCGCTTGATCTTCCATCGGCTTTATCCTTCTTCATCTGCAGTATCAACTCCCTTGCCGCATTCAGGACACCCGGCACGGGAAGAAGTTCCTCCTTGAGCATCCGTTCCACGGCCATGAAGCAGGCGGCAGGTGCGGGAGTATCTACAAGCAGGATGCTTTCCGGGCAGGCGATAACCGCCGCAAGCTGCACCTTTTCTCCCGCAAGCGGCAAGCTGGCGATCAGCTCAGGTTTCTTCTGTACGGCAGCCATCTGCTGCTTCAGGGAAGGATTCTCAATTTTCAGGATCATGTCTGGATCGTCCAGGATCCTCTCGGTCAGGATCCGGTCCGAGGACCGGTTGTTTTCATTCAACATAACATGGTTTGTTTGGGGTTATACATTTATGATTTCGGGGGCAAGATACGGCGGTTCGTTGCAATTATATTGCGACATGCGTTTTTTCTCAGGAAAGAAGCATTTTTATCGTTAGAACAGTTTTCTGTAATTGGCTGATAATAAAAAATACCTGAGCCTATCCGGCCGGACACAAAAAACGGCAAGGTACTGAACTTACTGCCTAATGTTATTTTTTATGGTATCTTTTTATTATTCTACAATTCGCGATCGTTTTTCCAAACTGTTGTGTATCCTAGATTGAATCATATTCTATACAAAAATGTAATATATATTGTTATAAGAAAAAATTTTGTGAGAGCCCCCAATGATTGGCATCGCAACAGCTTCAATTGTCAGCCGCTTGATATCACCGAATAATAAACAATAGGGAAAAGGCATATACATGTAAACGTTTTTAGGAGGTAATACTACTTTCCTCTAGTTAAGAATGGATACTGAAAGAAATATGCAGTCAGATTGTTACTTTTGCAAAAAAAAACTATTTTTGCGAATTGTTTATCTTAAAAATACATAGAATGTCGACACATGGTAGCCTTTCGGAAGTGGAACGATTCAATCTTTTGTATAAAAGTTCGTTTAATAAGGTTTGCAACTTTGCATGCTTTTATGTGCGCAATAAGCAAGCTTCTGAAGACATCACTATGGACGCCTTCCTGCAACTGCTCGAAACCATGAAGGTGGAATCGGTTGATAATCCCATGGCTCTCCTTATCACCATCGTGAAACATAAATCGTTGGATTATCTCAAAACACAAGTACGACGGGAAGATACCAAAGATGATCTTATACAATGGAAACAGCGCGAACTAGCCATCCGAATCTCAAACTTGGAAGGCTGTAATCCCAGTTATATTTTCTCACAGGAAATCAAATCTATCGTAATGAAAACTCTCAATCAATTACCGGAACAAACCAAAAAGGTATTCATTATGAGCCGCTTTGAAAATAAATCGGGAAAGGAAATTGCTCAAACTTTGGGCATCTCGGTCAAAGGGGTAGATTATCACATAAACAAGGCCCTTAAGGAACTTCGTGCTGCCCTCAAAGACTACCTCCCTATCTTAACTTGGCTCTGTTTTATGAACCCAATCAATAAAGTGTGGATTTCTTAATAGAAGTTAATTTTATGAATCTACACTAGGGAATCCCTTCCTTCAGTCGCCATTATTACAAACGATAAAGAATTATGGACGACGAATTATTAATAGCTTATTTTAAAGGAGAGGTTTCGGATGAAGAAACTCAACGAATTACTGAATGGATAGAAGCGGAGATAGAACACCAGCGTTACTACCAACAGCTTTGCCGTCTGTTTGAAATGAGTTACTGGATTGAGGACATGCCCGAACAAACAGAAGTTGCCCTCCCCCAAAAAGCTAAAATCCTCCCGTGGAAACATTATGCCATATCTTTCATGAAGGTAGCGGCTATCTTCGTGCTGGGCTTTGCCCTGCACTTCTTCTTGAACCGGCAGACAACAACAACCCACCACGAACTACAACACCAAATCCATGTACCAACTGGACAGCATGTAGAAATAATGCTGGCCGACGGATCCAAGGTATGGCTGAACTCCGGCAGTACCCTGACCTTCCCCTCGAAATTTAACGGAAAAAAACGCCTGGTAGAACTTGACGGTGAAGGATTCTTCGAAGTAAAATCCGACAAGGAGCATCCCTTTATCGTTTCTACTTCTAAATATCAAGTAAAAGCGGTAGGTACTTCCTTTAATGTATACGACTATCAGGATTCTCCTCAATTTGAAGCGGCCCTATTGAACGGTAAAGTGGAAGTCACTACTAATGCAAAAAAATCATCGGCCGTAATTCTTACCCCCAACCAGCGTGCAGCGCTATGCCAAGGAGTATTGAAGGTCAAACCGATTGAAAATACTAACAATTATCTGTGGCGCAAAGGGATACTCTATTTTAACGAACCTCTGTTGGAAGTGTTCGACAAACTGCAAGAATACTATGATGTTGAATTCCAAATCAGAAATACTTCTTTAACCAGAAAATCACCCTACTGCACCGGTAAGTTCCGTGCCAAAGATGGACTGGAACACATCATACGAGTGCTGAAAGAAACCAATCATTTTGACTACCAAATTGATTACGAAAATAAAAAAATTATCATCTTATAAATTGTGTAACTTATAAATTATAAAATGCCTATGTAAAACACCCTATTGTAGCGTAACGTAAGGCGGTTCCGAAAATAATACCGCCCGTGGCTTGAAGCCATCTGATCTTAAACAAAATACTAATGATTAAATTAAAGTAAATTATGGATTTTAATTCCTACAAAAAAGTTATTTCAAACTGTAACCATATCGTTAAAGTTGGTATGGTTTCGGCTTATGCTCTTTTTTTAGGCGTAAATACTGCCCTGGCGAGCGTAACCGAGTACATGGATCAAAAAGTATCCCTTAAGACACAGAATTATACCATTGAATCTGTGATTCAACAAGTTGAGAAACAAACGGATTATTTGTTTGTATATGACAAGAACGATGTGGACGTAAAACGCACCGTATATGTAAATGGAAGCAATACCGATGTAATAGAGCTGCTGAAAGGCATCTTTGACAACACCGATATTGATTGCAAGGTGCTAGGTAACAATATAACTCTCTCTAAAATTACTAACGTAGCGACTAGAATTGCTCAACAAGACAAGAAAACAGCCAAAGGTAACGTTATCGATTCTACTGGTGAACCGGTAATCGGTGCTTCAGTAGTAGAGCAAGGTACTACCAACGGCACTGTGACCGACATCAACGGTAACTTTACACTGAATTTGAGTACCCCAAATGCCAAAATTGAAATTTCTTTCATCGGCTACAAAACTCAGGTACTGACTGCCCAATTTGGCAAACAGATGGCTGTAAAGCTGGTGGACGATACCGAATTGCTGGAGGAAGTTGTTGTAGTAGGTTACGGTTCGCAGAAGAAAGTTAACATGACCGGTGCTGTTGCTACGATTGACTCTAAATCATTGGCTTCTAGACCAATATCCAATATATCTCAGGGATTGCAAGGTTTAGCACCGGGTGTAACTGTAACCAATGCCGGCGGTCAGCCAGGTCAGGATACCGGTAAAATTCTAATCCGTGGTTTGGGTTCATTCAATGCTTCTTCTCCGATGGTTTTGATTGACGGTGTAGAAGGCGATATGAACGTGGTTGACCCGAGCGATATCGAAAGCATCTCTGTATTGAAGGATGCTTCTTCAGCTGCCATCTACGGTTCGAAAGCTGCTAACGGTGTAATCTTGATTACTACCAAGCGCGGACAGAGTGGTAAACCCAAATTGACTTACAGTGCTTTGTTCGGATGGTCAAAACCTGCCGATTTGATGGACCGTACCAACTCTGCTGAATTGGCTGAATTGACCAATGAAGCTGAATACTGGGATGCCATCTCTCAAGGTGCTTCTCCTGAACAAGCTGAAAAGAGAAAACCCTACACTCAAGAAGACATCCGTAAATATGCCGAGGGTTCTGACCCATACGGTCATCCCAACACTGACTGGTACGACTTGTTCTATACCGGCTCTGGTTTCATGAACCGCCATAACATAGGTATGGACGGTGGTTCTGAATGGGCGAAGTATAGAGCTTCCCTGGGTTATGTAAAACAAGAAGGTATCGTTGAAAACGCTTCTAACAGACAGTTCAATGTTCGTACCAACTTAGATCTGAAGCTGACTGAACGCTTGAAATCAAGAATCAATCTGGACTTCGCTAATACATTGATGAAAGAGCCTACTGACCCGATTTCTTGGTCAAACGGTGCTGCTTATCAAGTATTCAGACAAGTAAACCGTATCTCTCCGATGGTTCCTTACAAAAATGAAGATGGTACTTATGGTACCATTGCCGATGGTAACCCCATTGCATTCCAAGACTTGGGTTCTACCGGTGATACAGACAAAGATTACTTGAATGCTTTCGCTGAATTTTCATACGATATCTGGGACGGTTTGAAAATTACCGCCAACGGTTCTTACAACGTAGTGAACAAGAGTTACAAGCTGTACAGAAAAGACTTGCAATATAATGCAAACAAATATGACGGTCCAATCCGCCTGACTAAGAGCCACACTAAGGAAATCCGCAGACAAGGTGATATCTTGTTGAACTACGACAAGACCTTCGCCCAGAAGCACACCGTAAACACTTTGGCTGGTTTCCACACAGAACTCTATTCTTATGAATATGATGATGCTTACAGACAAAACTTCCCGTCGTCAGACGTAACTGATATGAATGGTGGTTCAGTAGTAGGTATGAGAAACTCTGGTTATACTCGTGAACTAGCAATGAATTCTGTATTCGGCCGCTTGAAATACAACTACATGGACAAATATCTGTTCGAAGCTAACGCGAGAGGTGACGGTTCTTCCCGTTTTGCAGAAGGCAACCGTTGGGGATGGTTCCCCTCATTCTCAGGTGCTTGGCGCGTAACTAACGAAGATTTTATACAAGGTACTGCTTTCAACGAAGTAGTAACCGACATGAAAGTAAGAGGTTCTTGGGGAATGCTCGGTAACCAACAGATTGGTAACGACTACTATCCGTACATCAATACATATGCTACCAACGCGAAATATCCATTCGACAACAAGGTAAGCGGTGGTGCAGTACAAACTGAAAATAAAATCCAGGATATCTCTTGGGAAAAGACTACTACTTGGGGTGCAGCTGTAGACATGACTTTATTCAACGAACTGCAGGTCACTTTGGAATACTACAACAGAAAGACAACTGGTATCTTGATGCAGGTAAATGTACCGAATACTTATGGGTATCCTGGTTACTGGGACAATGTGGGAGCTATGAGAAACCAAGGACTTGAGGTTTCTTTGGCTTGGCATAAAACACTGGGTGGAGTTCAGCTGAACTTTGGCGGTAACTTTACTTACAACAAGAACGAAATTTTATCACTAGGTAATGTAGACGTTCAGAAAGATGCCCGTACTATTCGCATGGTAGGTAAGGAATTTAATGCCTTCTATGGTTACAAATCAGACGGTATCTTCCAAAGCAAGGAAGAAATAGCAAATGCTCCGAAATACACAATGATAAGCAACGACCGTTTAATTCCTGGTGATATCAAATTGGTCGACATAAACGGAGATGGTGAAATCAACCCTGATGATAAGGTAATCTTGAGCTCAGAAAACCCGAAATATACTTTCGCATTCAATCTGGGTGCCAGGTGGAAAATGTTTGATATCAACTTGTTCTTCCAAGGTGCTGCTGGCGTATCACGCTACTTCACTGATGAATTCTACGGTGAATTTAACGGTGACTCTGGTCATCCTTCAAATCACTGGTTAGGCCGCTGGACCCCGGAAAACCCAACCAACAAATGGCCTAGAGCTTCTAAATTCAGAACATATAACTTGCCGGAAACTACCTGCTCAGACTTCTGGTTGGTAAATACCAACTACTTGCGTCTGAAAGATATCCAAGTTGGTTTCAATGTTCCTAAAGAATGGCTGCAAGCTGTACGCCTGGGATCTGCTAGAATTTACTATAGCGGTACTAACCTGCTTACATTCAGCAAGACTCCTCAAGGTATCGACCCTGAAGCTCCGGCAGGATGGGGTGCATACTATCCGCACGTGAAGACTCACTCTATTGGTATTAATATTACATTATAATTTAACAACTATGAGAAATATATATTTGTCACTTATTTCAGGTCTCTTATTCACAGCTTGTTCGCTGGATAGAGTGCCGTACGATGCCTTATCTACCGCTACTTTCCCAAAAACAGAAGCAGATGTAGAAATGTTAGCTGTAGGTTGTTATGATGACTATGCCAACCAAGATTATACTATATACAATGACGTGTTCAGTGATAACGGTTATTGTGCCATCAATACTAACTGGGCTGTTTTTGCCAATGGTACAGCTACTCATGCCGTTCCAGGCATCAACTGGTATAACTACACTCTAATTACCCGTTGTAACAACTTCTTGCATCAGGTTACTACCAAAGAAATTCATTTCAATGATCCCAAACGTTTGGAAGTGTTGAAAAACGAAGTTCGCTTTCTACGGGCTTGGCGTTACTACATGATGGTAACTGCATATGGTGACATCCCCTTGGTTACAGAAGTGGTTCCTTCTTTGGAAGATGCCAAACTGCCGGCTACTCCAGAAACTGATGTAGTGGAATTCATCCTTGATGAACTAAATGACATCACCAAAGACGGAGCACTGGACGTAAGTCCAAAACAGAAAGGAAGAATTACACGCGGTGCTGCTTTGGCCTTGAAGGTAAGATTGTGTCTGTTCTACAAAAAGTATGATGAAGTGATTGACGCTGCCAATGAAATCAATAGCTTGGGTGTGTATAATCTGTACCAAGAAGGTGAAGTTCCTTACTCTGAATTGTTCAAAGAAGCCAATGAAGACAACTGCGAAATCATTCTGGCTGTAAAGAAAGTAATGAACGACTACAAAAACCAAACCATCATTGAATTCTGTAACGTAATTGATGGCGGTTGGTCGGCATTCGTACCCATCCAATCTCTGATTGATGCATATGAAATGAAGGATGGTCTGACAATCGAAGAAGCTCAGGCTAAAGGTGAGTATAATCCAGAACATCCTTACAAAGATAGAGATCCTCGTTTCTATGCTACAATCCTTTACTCGGGTGCTGATTGGATGGATAACAAGGGTAGAAAGAGAATCTATAATACGCTGGACAGAAACATTAACGGTGAACCTAACAAAGATCATCGTCTTGATTCTAGAAATGCTTCTCAAACTAGCTATTCTATCTGTAAATACATGAAACCACTGACTCAATATTCAGATATAAACAACACTGGTCTGGATATGATTGTATTCCGTTATGCTGAAATCCTACTCTCAAAGGCTGAAGCTATGATTGAAAAGAATACAGACCTTTCGGGTGCTACTGACTTGATTGACCTGATCAGAGAAAGAGCTGGCATGCCAAAAGTAGACAGAGCAAAATATAATACACAAGCTAAACTGAGAGAATTGCTCAGAAGAGAGCGCCGTGTAGAATTTGCTTTCGAGGGCTTGAGAAGAGATGATATCATCCGTTGGGACATTGCCAAGGACGTACTGAATGGTCCAATCTATGCTTCTAACCAAGGTACCGTAGATATGGATACAAGCATTCCCCAAGAGGAGCGTGCTACAATTTTCCAAGGTGAAAAGAACCAGGTGGTACTCGAGATCCGTAAATTCAGGAACCGTTACATGCCGATTCCACAAGCTGAATTGGATAAGAACCCGAACTTGAAACAAACTAACTTCAAAATATAATTTTATTAAGTAGTCCTAATATTTGTTGGGTCCCTATGCTATGATGGATGCTTGGTGTCGTCATCGAGTATAGGGACTTACTTTTTAATTGTATATCATGAGAAAAAGATTAATTTTAATTGCAGCCTTACCTCTCAGCATAAGCTTGAAACCACTTGCCGCTCAGAATAAAAAGGTTTTTATCATCGATAAACAGACCGTCTATCAAGAAATAGACAACTTCAGCGCCTCAGACGCTTGGCGCTGCGCCTTCATTGGTAAAAACTGGCCTCAAGAGAAAAAAGAAAAAATTGCCGACTTACTATTCAAACGTGAATTTGACGAAAAAGGTAACCCCATCGGTATGGCCTTGACTAACTGGCGCGTAAACATCGGAGCCGGAAGCTACGAAAACCGTGAAGCAAAGGAGGTGGATAACTCCTGGAACCGTACCGAATGTTTCCTCTCACCCGATGGTAAATATGACTTTACCAAACAAGCTGGACAACAATGGTTCATGAAAGCGGCCCGTGAACGAGGCATGAACAACTTTCTGTTTTTCACGAACTCAGCTCCCTACTTTATGACTCGTAGCGCTTCTACAGTTTCTACTGACCAAGATTGCATCAATCTGCAAAATGATAAATTCGATGACTTTGCCCGTTTCTTGGTGAAGAGTGCCCAACATTTCCGTGAACAAGGCTTTCACGTAAATTACATCAGCCCGAACAATGAGCCAAACGGGCAATGGCATGCCAATTCCTTCCAAGAAGGCAGCTTTGCCACCAAGGCCGACCTTTACCGCATGGTAGAAGAATTGGATAAAGCAATCAGCGAAGCTCAAATCGACACAAAAATTCTAATTCCAGAAGTAGGTGACATGAAATATCTATTTGAAATTGATTCGATAGCTAAAACTCCAGATGATATCATCCACTCTATGTTCTACAAAGACGGACAATACAGCGTGCTGAAGTTCAAAAACCTGTTTAACTGTGTAGCAGCACACGACTATTGGTCGGCCTACCCCGCTACCTTGCTGGTGGATATACGTAACCGAATTCACAAAGAGCTCTCAGCCAACGGTCACAACACCAAATTTTGGGCATCAGAATACTGCATTCTGGAAAAGAATGAAGAAATTACTATGCCAGCCTCTCCGGAACGCAGCATTAACCTAGGCTTGTATGTAGCCCGCATCATCCACAATGATCTAACTTTGGCAAATGCTTCGGCTTGGCAATGGTGGACTGCCGTATCACTAGGCGAGGATGTGCCCATTCAGCTATTGCCACTTGAAGGTTCAAACGGATTGTCACTACAATATGACGGTGAAATCTCTACCACCAAAATGCTGTGGACTACTGCCAACTACAGTTTCTTTGTACGTCCGGGTATGAAACGTATCGCCATAAAACCTACCTATAAGATAAGTGACTTGGAAGCCGCTACTTCACTGATGATTTCATCGTATACTGATGGGAAAGAAGTGGTGACCGTAGCCATCAACTATTCAAAGGAAAATCAGGTGATTAGCCTAAACTGTGACCATGCCCAAAAAGGAAAAGTTTATCTGACCACCATCGACAAGAATCTGCGATACATGGGTGAACAACCGCTGAAAAAGTTGCAGCTGCCAGCACGTTCGGTAGCTACCATTGTAGTCGAAGACAACTAATTAAACCCGTTGGCGGAATTAACTTAGTATATATTTAACTCTGCCAACGGGTATCTTAAATAAAATAGAATAATAAAAACGAACTCTATTGATCTGTAAATTGGCCATTCCAAACGGAGAGCCACAGAAAAAAGAATAATTCAAAAGATTGGATAATCAATGCACTAAAGAGAAAAATAAAAGATAAATAATTAATTTTACATATTAACTTTTAATCATTTCTTTTGTATACTTGTGAAATCTCACACCTAAAAATACATAATAAAAGCCTATTGTTTATTTTTATCTTTTCTTTATTAGTTCTTGTAACAAAAACTCTTTAAATGAGAATGTAGCTCAATAAGAAGAAGCTAAGTTTTCTATTTCTAAAGGTGATAATTACAGAAGCTATCAAACAACTTTTTTCTTCTCACACATCCCAAACGCTCTCCCTTGAAAGTAGGACATTATTAGACGAATATAATTTCACAAAATCCATGATAGCAAATCTTTTGGATAAACAAGAAAAACTCTACCTTGTACCCTCTACTAAAAAGGAAAATGAACTTTTAGCAGGGATTATCCTTAATGATGAAATTATTTATCTACTAAAATTTTCAAAGGCATCTGATAACATTTATACTCTTTACAACGAAACAAACGAACCTATATGCGATGTCAAATATGATTTTGAAAAACAAAATATAGTTATTATTAGCAACTATGGAAATGATGCTATCCCCCCTACAACACAAGTTGGTACAGTTTTGTTTGTAATATAGGCATTGGATCGCTGCAGGTGCACTTGTGGCACCAACAATGAGAGCCAGTGTTGGTATGGTTGTATATAAGGTATTAGTACAGATGTTGATGTGCTAATAGCTACTTTTTTATTCAAGTCGCTTCAAATATAAAAAATGAAAAACAAACAATTAAAATAAAAAGCGATATTGATTATATTGGATTCTATCGTTTTTTTACACTATCTACATTGCAATACCTATTTCCAGAACATAAATTATCTCTGTTCTCCAACTCATAGTCAATACCGACTTCCTATTCCGCCTGCACCACTCCTGTTAAAGGATCAGTAGCTATTTTATCACTTTCATTTCCACCGGTTGCTCCTTCGTTTCATCCAAAGGATCCGCTTGATATTTTACATTGTCGAAATTTATCGTTTTCAAATCAATGCAACGGATGTTGCTGTTGTACATGGTACGATAATAAACCTTCTGGTCCCGTATATCGCACGCAACGGTAAACTGGGTGGCACTCGGTACATTGGCTGACGCCTTTCCCCAGGGCTGTTCACTACCCGTCGGAATATCAAAGTTGTTCAGAATATGGAACGCTTGGAACACACTTCCTTTTGCATCGGGTTGTTGTGGTGCCGTAAGTTGGAAAAAGGTGGCACGCACAAAACGGGATGGAGGTGTAAAATCACCGGGAAGTCCCAGCAGACCACTGCCATGCCCGAAAGACTTCGGCTCCAACGGCCCGAAGTTATGTTCAGGTAACGTGCCCGGTTGTAGGTTGATGTAATTGTTCAGATTGGTCCAATGCCATTCAAGACCCGGTGAATTGGTTAACACGCCCAATGGATTGTCGTAGAAGTTCATCATTTCATTTACAATCTCCAACACCACCTGTCTTCCGGATGCTTCGGTAAAGCGCCAATGCACCGTGGACGAACGGGGATCAATATTGATGACACGCACCTGCGAAAGGGCCTCCTTCACTTCATCTATCGTGCTGCATTCTGCCAGCACATATGATACCAACTGAAAATCCGCAAGACTCTTGTCCCTCTGTGCCGCATCATAAACAGGATACCTACCATAGTTCGGAAAATAGTATAATCCGGCGGAAAGTCCCTTTTCGTTCATGCCCTCCACCACAAATTCCTTCTGCTCTACCGCCAGGCCCACAAAGCCATGCTTTGCCCTGAACTTAAGTCCATCCATACCGGAGGGAGTCAGTGACTGCAACTCTTGAGCGCGCGGCACAACCACATACATACAGTTCATTACACTTTCCGCCCATTCAATGGTACGTGCGACAACGGTTGCACCATCCTTGCTCTTCAAGGTAATACCCGTACAGGCTCCCGCCGGTATTTGCGGAACGCTACATAAAACTGACATCAATAATGCTGATAATTTTGTATTCATACTTTCTATTTTAATGGTCGTTTATGGTAGTGTAACACATTCCATTCCCGAAAGGTTGATTACAATAGAGAGTAATTATTCATTTTAAACAGACAGGGAGATATGAATATATTTTCCTTAAATGGCAGCATACAGCAGAAAAATGCAAGGAAGAGGACATATCCCCAAGGAATAGACCACTCTAAATATTACGTTTGAGTATTATTTGTAAAAGCTGGTTTTACAAACTTATCTTTTGTCGTGGTGAATTTTACCAGTGGTGAGATACGAATATCAAAATTAGATGTCTGAATATCACGAGGTGTTACTGCCCGACCACAGATAGGGCCCATAAAACTGTCATCTGTAATTAGTTATTGATAATAAAAGGTGACAAAATTGAATCAAATTGCTCTTCTGTATATTCCAACCCTGTGTGGACTGTATACGTCATTTGTTGCTTTCGTTGTGCTGCAACATAGCCAATCTGCTAACCACAGAACTGTATACATGGCAAATGGTAAAGAGAATGTCAAGCGTAACCGTATGAAAGGGTCGGACAAGACAAAGTACTAATTTTACGATATGTACAAAACGGAAGCTGGCAGGTACGGTAATTGAAGCGTGTTTGTTGCCAGCATGAAACGGCAGGGTGTAGAAGTGCATTTCAGGCACATGGAACAGAGCAATAAGCTACAGGACATCGTATTCACTATGGACAGCTACCATTTCAATGGTTCCAAAGTGGGCAGGCGTTTCAGTTATTCTAAGTTTGGTACAACTCTTTTTTCGTGGGCTGTACCGCCTCTGTTTGCCAGTGGAAGCCTCTGCTGCCGGATATGAGTTTATTTCCATATGATATGTCTCTTTGGCTGTACTTCTTGCGACATGCCCAAAAACAGCGGTCCCCGTCTAAATCCGGAGTATCCGCTGGAGAAGAATTCAAGGTGGAGTATAGGGCTTTCTCAGGCCGCCCTTGGCAGGTCTTTGTAGAGCATGATATCGGTATAGGAGGAGTTGTAATTCATCCGTGCGGTAAGTGTGGACCGGCCGGCTCCCTTGAAAGGATTACCGATCCCGGGATGCTCTTCCATCCAGCGGCAAAAATCCAGTATGGGGGATTTCCCGGAAGTGAAATAGACAAACGGGTGTCCTTTCAGTACCAGCAGGACATCCAGGTAATCCGCCAGCTTCCAGTCCATCTTGTATGTACTGATATCCGTTCCCATATAGGGGGGATCAACCAGGAATACCACTCCCGGAAACACCCCGTATGTGTCTGCCAGTTCCTTATAGTCGTAGCAGACTACCTCAAGCCCGTCCAGATAGCCGTCACACCGGTAGTCAGACTGGCGTATCTTGTTATAAAAATACAATCCTTCAAGTTCCTCCATGTTTTGTGCGTATTTTCCGGAAAACAGTAGGGAAGTAGAGAGGGTAAGATAGTCCACGAAACCGGTTGTCTCCTCCAGCCTGATGCGTTCAAGGAAAGCCTCGCGCATTTTTCCGGTAATCTTCTGATGGCGGGGATATATCCCGACTATTTTACGGAGATCTCTCAGCAGGGTATTGGTCCGGTCAATGTTTTCCAAACGCTCGCGGTAGTTGTCATGGTCATTGTATATGACCACCGCATCCGGCCTTTCACGTTTGGTAATGTGTGATAGCAGGCCGGAGCCGCCGAACAGGTCGACAAATATCGTTTTGTCATCAAAATGTTTCAGGATCTTTTTGAATTCCGATACGAACATGCGCTTCTGCCCCACGAAAGGGAGCGGAGCACGGGAGTAAGTCTTTTCCTTTTTCATAATCATTTTGTCGTGTAATATATGTGTTTGTATTTCCGGGCAGCAAAATTCTTCAGTTTTTCCCATGAAAACAAAAAACGGACGGCATTTATATTGCATGGAACGTACACTCCTTTTTGAATCTTCCGACGATTTCATAGATCTTCCGTTCACAGACACCGTGCCGGATGGAGAGAACGGCGACGCAGTACGTCACCTTATCACCCTGCCGGCGCATCTGTTCATACTCCTTGTACAGGTCGATATATTTATAGTCATCCGGTTTGAAACCCATGCGGGTCAGACGTTCCAGTAGTTCTCTATTAAAATTTAAAATCTCAAATAGTGTCATAGCGAATATTTTTTTATCTTTGCAAAGCCAATCATTCATATACAGATAAAAGCGCATCCCGCGACAAGGGTATTTACCCCCGGTCGTGCGGTGATGCGCATCTGTATGTTAACGAGTGATTGGCGTTGCTTTTTAACAGGCCGGGGGCTTTTTCTTGAACTGCCCACAGTGAATTCCCTGATCTGGAAATCCCCGAAACTCCTGTCCGTATATGACCTGATGTCTTTTGCGCCCGCAAGATAAGACAGAAAGTCGCAATTTTATTGCGATGTAGCTTTTCCCATGAAAGAAATACGTTATTTAACCAAGTATTCTACTTAAAAGAGTATATTACTAATATAGCATAATACATCACATATACATTGTTACTATTAAAGTATTATACTATT
>OOCB01002059.1_pt1 | contig 24496 bp, 21 predicted proteins | sample 1671351 | NCBI WGS metagenome assembly OOCB01 (sample SAMN06348148, study PRJEB24527) | human gut metagenome | biome: human gut; feature: ankylosing spondylitis patient; material: feces | host: Homo sapiens | place: China | collected 2015-10 | reverse complement strand
GGTCACGCGGGCCATGTCGCGCTGGGTCAGCCCGGCGGTCAGCGGATACACCGGCACGATGCGGCCGGGATGCGGGTCGCTTTCCGCGACCTTTTCGGCCTGCGGCGAAACCATCTGCCGCCCGCGGCCGAACCCCTGCACCCTGCCGTAAAACAGGTATTCCTGCCCGACGCGCAGCTGCGCCGCCGCGTAAGGCTGGTTGAACCATGTCACGCCGAGCGAGCCGCTTTCGTCAAAAATCGTGCATTTGACGAGCGTCATGCCCTTGCGGATGCGGCTGACGCGCGGCTCGGTGCCCAGAACGGCGCGGACGGCGTATTTGTCCTCCGCCTCGATGTCCGCGATGCGCGTGATCTGCGTGCGATCCTCGTAGTCGCGCGGATAGGTTTCCAGAGCGTCCTGAAGCGTCGAAATATGCAGTTTTTCGAACAGTTTCACCTTTTTCGGGCCGATGCCCTTGACGAACTGCACGCTGTCTGTGATGGCTGGCATGGTATCTCCTTGAGAAAATTACGAATAAAACTTATGGAATATAACAAAAAATATGTAGCTTTGTTTGAAAAACGACACAGAAATTTATGAAAATATACGAAGTATTCGGCGAACTGCCGGTTTCGCCTTAATATTCGCGGTAGACTGCCTTTACAACGCCGAGAATCTGGCAGCCGGTGCCGTCGATGAGCGGGTACGCCGGGTTCTCCGGGCGCAGCCAGACGCCGTCCGGCGTGATGCACAGCGTCTTGCAGGTGGCCTCGTCCTCAAGCAGCGCGATCACGATGTCGCCGCTCCGCGCCTCGACGTCCTGACGGATGATAACGAGGTCGTCGTCCATGATGCCCACGCCGATCATCGAGTCGCCGCGGATGCGCAGGGCGTAGTATTTGCCGCCGTTCGCTGCGGGTTCAAACGGCACGTAGCCGATGTGCTCCTCGACCGCGAGAATCGGCATGCCGGCGGTGACGCGGCCGAGAATGGGCACGCGCGGCACCATGGACGCGCCGGCGACCGGCGTCAGCGCACGCGATTTGTGGTCGTTCGCCTCAAGATAGCCGGCTTCCTGGAGCTTTTTCAGATGGGCATGGACGGTGGAGGTCGAGCGCAGTCCGACCTCAGCGCAGATCTCGCGCACCGATGGCGGATAGCCGTGCTCCATAGAAAATGTGTTTATGAAATCAAGAATACGCTGCTGTTTTTCGGATATTTTCTTCATAAGAGTGCTCTCCCCTGTGTGCCGTTGGAACATACGTTCGAAATTATACTTTATTATACCGTGCCTGTACGCAAAATGCAAACATTTGTTTGAGAAAAACGCGCGTATTCCGGCTTTTTCGGCGTCCGGCACGCCGTCGGAAACCGGGAGGCTTCCCTCCCCTGACCGGATGTTTTCGCGGGAAGTGTTCAATATCGGTACATGGACTTGTAATTTCTGTGAGTTTAGTATATGATATAATAAATATAAAATGTTTTCCGTAAAACATTTCACTCAGAAAGCAGACGCAGGGAGGTTTTTTTATGACCATCAAGACCGATCTCGGATATATCGAAATCACAACCGAGGTGCTTGCCGGCATTGCGGGCTACGCGGCTTCGCTCTGCTTCGGCGTCAAGGGCATGACCATCCGCTCGATGACTGACGGACTGGCGCATCTGCTCGGCCGTGAGAACCAGTCGCGCGGCGTCAAGGTGACTGAAGCGCCGGACGGCGGCGTGAACATCGACCTGCATATCGCAGTCGATCACGGCGTAAACATTGCGACTGTCTGCCGCTCGATCATCGGCGAGGTGCGTTATCATGTCGAGCGCCTGACCGGCGTGGACGTGAAGAACGTGGACGTTTACGTCGAGAGCATCCGCGCCTGAGCAGGGACGCGGCGAAAGACGCACGAAAAGGTGCGGTAAAGACCCGAAAAAGGGAATTTTAGGAGAGTTTTTCAAATGGCAGATACAAAAATCACCGGTGCGCTGTTTCAGTCCATGGTGACCGAGGGCGCACTCGCCATTACCGAACAGAAGGAACAGATCAACGAGTTGAACGTGTTCCCGGTGCCGGACGGCGATACGGGCACGAATATGTCGATGACCATGACGGCGGCGATGAACGAGCTGGCGAAGCTGAGCGAGCCGACGCTCGCCAAGGCGGCCGACACGACCGCTTCCGCGCTGCTGCGCGGCGCACGCGGCAACTCCGGCGTTATCCTGTCCCTGCTGTTCCGCGGCATGGCGAAAAAGCTGCGCGAGACCGAGGCGGCGAGCGGCCGCGACCTGGCTCTGGCGCTGCGCGAGGGCGTGGATACCGCGTATAAGGCGGTCATGAAGCCGGCAGAGGGCACTATCCTCACCGTTTCGCGCGTTGCGGCGCAGAAAACCGTCGAGCAGTGTCAGGCGGACAGCACGCTGAGCGCCGAGCAGGTGCTGGCGGCGATCGTTGAGCACGGCAAGGCGGCACTCGCGGAAACCGTGCATCAGAACCCCGTCCTCGAAAAGGCGGGCGTCGTGGACGCAGGCGGCTTCGGCTTCATTACGATTTTCGAGGGTATGCTCGACGCGATGCGCGGCATTCACAAGGAGCGCACGATTGTGCAGCCGACCCGCGCGGCGGCGGATTTCGACGCTATCCGCGATGAGGATATCACCTTCACCTACTGCACGGAATTTATCGCGGAACGCAAGGATAAGGCGCGGAATGTGGGCCGTCTGCGCGCTATTCTGAACGATATTGGCGACTCGCTCGTTGTGGTCGAGGACGACGACATCGTAAAGGTACACGTGCACACCGACCAGCCGAACAAGGCGCTCGAGGAGGGCCTCAAGTTCGGTCCGCTCCTCACGGTCAAAATCGAGAATATGCGCGAGCAGCACACCGCGAAGGTCATCGAGGGCACGGCGGACGCACCCAAGGAGCGCGTTGTCGTTCCGGCGGAGAAAAAGTACGGTTTTGTTGCCGTAGCGGCCGGTGAGGGCCTCAAAAGCCTGTTTACCGACCTCGGCGCGGACGCAGTCGTACAGGGTGGTCAGACCATGAACCCCTCGACCGACGATATTATCCGCGCGGTGGATTCGGTTCCGGCGGAAATCGTGTTCGTTCTGCCGAACAACAAGAATATCATCATGGCGGCCGAGCAGGCGGTCCACCTGTCCGAGGAGAAAAAGCTGGTCGTTGTTCCGACCAAGACCATTCCGCAGGGCATTTCTGCGATGCTGGCGGTCGATCTGGACGCGGAGCAGGACACCGAGCTTGCGACTGCGATGACCGAAGCGGCCTCCCATGTGCGCAGCGGTCAGGTGACCTACGCGGCGCGCGACAGCGAGTTTGACGGCAAAAAGATCAAGCAGGGCGAGTATCTGTCGCTCAGCGAGGGCAAGCTGTGTGCAAGCGGCCGCGAGAGCAGCGTGCTGAAAAAGCTCGTCCGCGAGATGGTTTCGGACGACAGCGCCTTTGCAACCGTTATTTTCGGCGAGGGCGTGACCGAGGAGCAGGCGGCGGAGGTCGAAAATCTGCTGCATAAGGAAAATAAGGGCATGGAGATCTCGATCATCAACGGCGGTCAGCCGGTTTACTACTATATCCTGTCCGTAGAGTAAAAAAACGCCCGCTTCCGCGCCTTGACAGAGCGGAAACGAGCGGGTATAATGATAATATAAAGGACACCGCTATGCGGTTGGCCTACACAGTTAATTCAATATGAAGCTAACCGCTTGGGTACCAGCCGAGCGGTTAGCACGCTTTTATGACAAAAATGTAAAGCACAAGGGCGATACAAATCAGAATTCTAACGAATTTCTTCATAAAGCATCACTCCTTTCACAAGGAGTGCCAACCGCGAAGCAGTGTCCGTTTGATAACTATAACAGATACGACAGAAAATGTCAACTTTTTCGGAGAGAAACATGTCAGTATTCGATATTTTTAAGAAATTAGAGGAAGAAAAGGCCGCAAAACCGGTGCAGCCGATCGAGTGGATCGTGGTCGGTCTGGGCAACCCCGGCAGCCAGTACGACAACACGCGCCACAACGCTGGTTTCCGTGCGCTTGAGAGCTATTGTGCGCGTTCCGGCCAGAAAATCGACCGCATGAAGTTCAAGGCGCTCGCGGGGGAGGGAATGCTCGGCGGAAAGCGCGTGCTGTTCCTTAAACCGCAGACGTTCATGAATCTGTCCGGCGAGGCGGTCCGCGACGCGGCGGCGTTCTACAAAATCCCGCCAGAGCGCGTTATCGTGCTGTCGGACGATGTTTCGCTCGACGTCGGCACGCTTCGAGTGCGCCCGAAAGGTTCGGCAGGCGGCCAGAATGGCCTGAAAAACATCATTTATCACCTCGGAAGCGAGGATTTCCCGCGCGTCAAGATCGGCGTCGGCAAGAAACCGCGCCCGGATTACGACCTGGCGGCGTGGGTGCTCGGCAAGTTCCCGCAGGAGGAGCAGAAGGCCATCGACAAGGCCTGCGAGGACGCTGTGAGCGCCGCCGCGTGCATCATCGAAAAGGGATGCGCCGCCGCAGCACAGAATTTCAACGGAAAAAGAATATAAGCGAAAGCCGTCCGGAAAACAACAATTCGGGCGGCTTTTGTATATTTATACAAAAATATAAAATGCAGGAGAAAGACCAAGAGAAATATAACATAATATGGAATGAAAATAAACTGCGAAATAAATATAAAATAATGAATTATATCGAGAAATAACATTTCAATAAAATTGATAAAACATAGGCAGAGAATATTTCTGAAAAACAGAGAGAATAGGCAAAATAATCAGAATAATTTCGAACAAATCTGAAAATAGCAATTCATAAAACGGGAATAAATAAGGTAAACCTGAGATATAAACCAGAATAATCCTTGAAAATCGCGGGAAATATCAAGAGACGTCAAACAAAGCAAATCTATTACGGAAAGATAACAGACGAATATATTACAAAATAAAGATGTAGCAAATATGGAAATCGCTTTTGACTTATCAGAAAGCAAGAATGTAAATAAATAGCATTCACACTGCGTTCCACCATATCAGGATGCATAAAAATTCCCGGACGGGTATCATCGTCCGGGAGAGGGGGAGAGAGCGGTTTAGTTTCTGCCGAAAAGGCGGCGCAGCCACGGGAGCAGACCGCGCTCGGGGGCGTGCATCGCCTGTTCGCTCGCCATGCTGACCGCCTGCTGCATCAGCAGGTCCTGCGCGCAGAGCGGCTCGGGAACGCTCGGCTTGCGGGAGTAGCTGCCGTCCGGCTGGAGCACACGCGCCTTGACGGTGTCGTGCAGCATCGCGAACAGGATGTCGTGCAGGCGGGCGCGGACCTCGGGGCTGTCGATGGGGCAGGCGATTTCTACGCGGCGCTCGGTGTTTCGGGTCATCATGTCGGCGGAGGAAATGTACATTTTCTCATTTTCGCCGCGGCCGAACACATAAATGCGCGAATGTTCCAGAAAACGGCCGACAATGCTGCTGACGGTGATGTTTTCGGTCTTTCCGGGGACGCCGGGCAGCAGGCAGCAGATGCCGCGGATAATCATTTCCACGGTAACGCCCGCCATGGACGCCTCGTGCAGCTTTTCGATGATGTCGATGTCGGTCAGCGAGTTGAATTTGAGCAGGATATAGCCGTCGCGTCCCTTGGCGATCTCGTTGTTCATCAGCGCGAGGATGCTGCTTTTCAGGCCGGACGGCGCAACGAGCAGGCGGTTATAGCGGCCGTTCAGGTTGCCCAGCGCCATATTGTTGAAGAACTGCGCCGCGTCCATGCCGATGGACTCGCTCGAGGTGACGAGCGACACATCGGTGTACTGACGGGCGGTTTTTTCGTTGTAGTTGCCCGTGCCGACCTGCGTGATATAGCGTATGCCGCTGCGCTCGCGCCGGGTGATGAGGCAGATTTTCGAGTGCACCTTGTAGTCCTCGAAGCCGTAGATGATTTTGCATCCGGCCTCTTCCAGACGCTCCGACCAGTCGATGTTGTTCTGCTCGTCGAAGCGGGCGCGCAGCTCGATGAGAACCGTGACGTCCTTGCCGTTCTCGGCGGCGGCGCACAGGTATTCGACCAGCTTGGCCTTGCTGGCGAGGCGGTAGATGGTGATGCGCACGGAAAGCACCGCCGGGTCGTTCGCGGCTTCGCGTATCATCTGAAGAAACGGCTCCATGCTCTCATACGGGTAGGAGAGCAGCACATCGCGCTGAAGCGCGGCTTTGAGCAGGCTCTGTCCGGCGGGCAGCATGGCAGGCTGCTGCGGCGTAAACGGCGGGTCGGACAGGCGCGAGCGGCGGCCGTTGCTCAGGTAATCGCCGAGCGAAAAGGCGTAGCCCATGCGCAGCGGCGCGTTGCGCGACAGGAAAATCTGCGCGTCCGTGACCTCGAAGCGGTCGCGGAAATACGCCTTGAAGTGCGAGGACACCGGGCGGCTCAGTTCCACACGGACGACGCCCATGCGGCGGCGCTGACGCAGCATTTTCTCCATTTTCCGGCGCAGGTCGACCTGTTCCGAGCCGAACGGCTCATCGTCGAGCGGCACATCGGCGTTGCGCGTAACACAGAAAACCGTTTTTTCGAGCACATCGTACATCTCGAAAACATCGTCCGCGAACGCCAGGATGATGTCCTCGGTCATCAGGCAGCGGCGTTTGTCGTTCGGGAGAAAGATAAGCGGCGGCAGGGAAGCGGGCACGGGAATCAGGCCGAGACGCTCGGTTTTCTTGTGGCTGAGCAGCGCCGCGATATACAGCACCTTGCCCTCAAGGTGGGGGAAGGGGTGATGCGAGTCCACGACCTGCGGCGAGAGCACGGGCGCTATCATGGTTTCGAAATAGCGCTTGATGTATTTGCGCTCGCTGCCGTCCAGCTTGTCCATGGAAATACGGTGCAGGTCCTCCTCGGCGAGGCGGCTGTCCACGTCGCGGAACGCGGCGTCCCGGCGCACGTAAAGCGGCTCAACGGCGGCGTAGATGCGGTCGAGCTGTTCGCTTGCGGTCAGGCCGGACTTGCTGTCGCGGCGGTTCGGTTCGAGCGCGGCCATGTCGGTCAGACTGCCCACGCGGATCATGAAAAACTCGTCCAGATTGCTCGTAAAAATCGCAAGGAACTTGAAGCGTTCAAGCAGGGGAACGGTTTCGTCCTCCGCCTCCGCGAGCACACGCGCATTAAATTCCAGCCACGACAGCTCACGGTTCTGTGTGTAGCCCTGATTCCAGATGATTTCTGCCATGGTGTATCCCCCTTTCGTTCGGCCGCAGTGCGGCAGCATATACTTATCATTTTTGATTTAGTATACCGCAAAGAGATGAGATATGCGCGAAATCCGCATAAAGAGTAAGTAAAAAACCGCTCGTTTTGAAGGGGGTAAGTGGCGTTGTGGTTGTATATGATATCTTCAGCATGGAGGCAATACCTTGAGCAGACCAATAGAAAGAAACGGTACCATCTCTGTCATAGGGATTAATCGTGGCAAGCGAATTTTTATAACTGCCGAAGTGGGTTGTATAGTTGCCGATATTTTCTTGTTTGCTGTAAACTTTGTATTCGCCGGTTTCGCGGAAATATGCACCAAGCAGACCGCGCCCGGAGTTATACAGAACACAGAATACTGAACCTTTGGTATCAGTAAAAGCAGCGAAATCGCCTGTTCCATCGGTCAGACTCGGTACTTCTGCCAGCTTTACGATTTCGTTATAACGGTCTTTGAGATTATCATATGTTTGCGTATCTTTGGAGTCCGTTACATTTCGGGCGCTTTGGCTTGCAATCGTAAAAATACTACCAGACGGCCACTCCGCCGAGCCATACGCTTCGCTTGCGACGGTCTGGACCGCCTCGTGCAGCATACGGGTTTCGGCGACGACCTGGTCGCGTTTCGACTTGTCGATATAACCGGTGAGCGCGGGGATAAGAAGCGCCGCAAGAATGGCGAGGATAACGAGCACGACGATGAGCTCGACAAGCGTAAAGCCGCCGCGTTTTTTGAGTTTCTGCATAAAAATTCCTTCCTTGTTGGGATTCTGCCCTATTATAACGGAATTTTATACAGAAAACAAGGGAAAATACGGAAGTCTAAAATAATTTTCACCAAAAATCAGCGGCCGCGCGGTGCAATATTTTTATTGCGGTAGTAAGCGCTCTTGGCCTCGTACATACGGCTCTCCGCGACGCGGAGCAGCTCCTCCATCTGGATGCCGTCTATGTCGCAGGTCGCCCAGCCGAGCGCCGCGTGGTAGTCGCGCCGTTCAATCGCGAGCGAGAATGCGCGCACCTTTTCGTGCAGCTGCTCCTCGGGCATATCCGGGACGAGGGCGATATACTCGTCGCCGCCCATGCGGTAGGTGAGGGACGAGCCGAAGTGCAGCTTTAATTCGTCCGCGACCTCGCGCAGCATGATGTCGCCGGCCTGATGGCCGCGGCTGTTGTTCAGCTCGTGCAGGCCGTTGATGTCGATATAGACGCAGCTGAGCGTGCGGCGGCAGTAGCGGCCGGGAATGGTGCTCTGCTCGCGCTCATAGGCGTTGCGGTTGCGCAGACCGGTCGTCTGGTCGTTTTCGGCCACGAAGCGCAGCTTGGCGCGGGTGATGAAGTTCAGCATCATCATGCGCATGATGTAGGTCGAGGCGATGATCGAGATGCAGCCGTACATCACGCTGTTGAGCAGATCGATCGGAATGACGTCAAGCTCCTTGTACCACAGCACGAAAAGCACGAAAATCAGGTCCCAGATGACGATGGAGCAGACATTTTCGATCGGCGGCACGATAAACAGCATGGGCAGCGTCAGCAGAAAGGCGATAAACGAGGTCGCCTGATTGCTCGGACAGGTCACGGTGCCGATGTAGATGCCGAGCGAGTACAGCGTGAATACAAAGAGGAAAATGCAGATTTGCAGACCGACCTGACTGCGTTTGCCGAAATACAGCTCAATGGGGAGCAGAAAGCAGAAAACGCCGAACGCGATGAGGTAAGCGCCGAGATTGGGGCTTAAAACGTCGCTGATGAGTGCACTGCACGAGGCGATGCCCAGAAAAACGATGGCGAGCGCGAGAAAGACCGACAGACGACCGTAGTTGTAGTCGTGCATTTCCTGCTGTCCCTGCGCAAATTCTTCAGGATTTGCACCGGCGTAGAGAAACAGGCGCTTGATTTTTTCCATATACAGTATCAACCCTTTGGGTCAGAAATGAATGCGAGGGAGAAGTATGACCTAAGGCAATACCGCATAATTGAACAAGAGCGATTTGCGAGTAAATTTTGTGCACTGATTAGGCGCGGTTTTGCAGTAATACTTTCGTATTGCAAGAAATCGCAACGACATCAGGGTGAAAAATTTCCGCAAAGCGCCGCAGCTTTAATTGTGCGGTGTTGCCTTAATACATTATATCACAAAACCGAAGTGTAAAAAAGAGGAAATGCCAAAAAATGCTTATATAAAAATTCGATATAAATTCGAAAAAATCACAAAAATATAGCAAAAGACACCTCGTGCACAGATGTGCGTCAAGGTGTCTTTGGTCAATTCTGTCAGTCGATGCCGCGTAGGGGGAAGCGCTGCGGCTCCGCCTTTCCGCCGGGCAGAAGCGCCGCGGCGTAGTCGGGACGCGCGGTTTCGATGAAGTTCACGTTGCCGCGGATGAGCGTATCCAGCGTGCGCGGGTCGTTCGTGGGCAGGCTCATGGTGAACAGTCCTGCCGCGCGGCAGGCGCGGAGCAGGGGAGGCGTCAGGTGAACGGGTGCGGCGCGCAGGCCGAACAGACCGGTGCTCTGCGCGGCGTTCACGAGCGCGGCGATGTTGTCGGGCACGGCGGGCATTTCGCCCATGATGTGCAGGTCAGGGTTGGCCGAGGCGATTCGCGCCGCCTCCACCAGCCCCAGACCAACGAAAATCGTGTCGTCCAGATAATCGGTCTGCCGGAGCGTCATGCGCATTTGCGGCAGAAGCGACGGGTCGCGCAGCGTGACCGCGATTTTAGAATGGCACGCGCGGGCGAGGTCGAGCGCCTGACCGACCGGGAGCAGCTTGGGGCAGACCTTGTGCAGCTCGGTGTAGGTGTGGTCGCAGACGGTCATGGCGCCGCCGTTCGGCGCGAGCACATAGCCGTCCGACGAGAGCACGGCGAGACCGTCCGAGGTCATATCGACCGTCAGACAGCAGCCCTTTGCGCCCTCCTCGTTTCCGGCGAGGATGGAATCCAGTCCGTCGCGGTCGGTACCCATGCAGCCTGCGGCGGACAGGACAAAGATGTCATTGGTGGTATAAGGCAATACCGTTTCCCTTCTTTCTGAAAGTCTGTCCGCTGAAAGCCGGAATCAGACGGTTTCCGGAGCCTCGTACTCTACGCCCTGCGTATCGACGGTAACGGTCTTCATGCGCTGGGTCTCGCGCGGACGGTCGTGCCAGTCGCGCTTGGTGTTCACGATGGCGTCAACAACGTCCATGCCCTCGATGACCATGCCGAAGGAAGCGTACTCGTTGTCCAGATGCGGCGCGTCATCGGTCATGATGAAGAACTGGCTGCCGGCGGAGTTCGGGTCGGCGGTGCGGGCCATGGACAGAACGCCGCGGGTGTGCAGCAGGTCGTTCTGGAAGCCGTTGTGGGTGAACTCGCCGCGGATCTCGTAGCCCGGGCCGCCCATGCCGGTGCCGTCCGGGTCGCCGCCCTGGATCATGAAGCCCGGGATAACGCGGTGGAAGATGGTGCCGTCATAGAAGCCCTTCTGCGCGAGGGAAACAAAGTTGCGGACGGTGTTCGGCGCAACCTCGGGGTACAGTTCGGCGCGGATGATGCCGCCGTTTTCCATTTCGATGGTAACGATAGGATTGCTCATTATTTATCAACTCCATAAAAATTTTGCGTGTAGTCGCATTCTGTATTAGTATTGTAGCAAATTTCCCGATATACGGCAAGTGGTGTTTGGGGAATAAGCGGCCTGCGCGGAAAAACAGGGGAGAGGAGCGGCGCCTGCCGCGAGTAATCCACTTTGTCCACATGGTTTTCCACAGATGCCTTGGGGATAACGCTGTGGACAAAGTGGATAACTTTTTGTATAGGGCGGTCAATCTCTTGACCAGTGAGCGGTTTCCGCTTTACCCTCCGTAATATTTTGTCGAGGAAACGGTGTACATAAAACGGGGCAACCTGTGGAAAACTGACGCAGACAGACAAAAGACCCGGAGAGAGGAGAAGGCAGATATGGCAGAGGAGATCACCGCCGTTCCCGCACCCGAGCGCAGCAGCATCGCGGAGACCGGCTCCATCACGGCGCGGACCGCACGGGGGACCGTGCACTGCATCACCATCGTCGGACAGATCGAGGGACACATGGAGCTGCCCGCGCAGAACAAGACGACAAAATACGAGCATCTCATTCCGCAGATTGCGGCGGTCGAGCAGGAGGAGGAGATAGACGGTCTGCTCGTGTTGCTCAACACGGTGGGCGGCGACGTCGAGGCCGGACTTGCCATCGCGGAGCTGATTGCGGGCATGACAAAGCCCACCGTGTCGCTGGTGCTCGGCGGCGGGCATTCGATCGGCGTTCCGCTCGCGGTCGCGGCGAAGCGCAGCTTTATCGCGGCGTCGGCCGCCATGACCATCCATCCCGTGCGCATGAACGGGACGATCATCGCGGTGCCGCAGGCGTTTGAGTATCTGACGAAAATTCAGGGGCGTATCAACGATTTCATCATCGCGCATTCGCATATCGAGCGGGAAACGCTCGCCAGGCTGATGCGCGAGACCGGCCAGCTGACGGCGGACGTCGGCACGGTCATTTCCGGCCGCGAGGCGCAGGAACTTGGCCTTATCGACCGCGTGGGCACGCTGTCGGACGCGCTTGAGGAGCTGTACGGCATGATAAGCCTGTCGCGGAACTGACGTTCCGCCGACAATCTGTGTTTTGGCTTCGCAAAACACGGACGTCCGAAAGTTCCCATTTGGAAACTTTCTCCCTCTTAAAGTATAAAAACCGAGGTACACGCCCCCGGTTTTTATCAATTTGCTTCGCAAATTGTATTTCATACGCGCTGCCGCGCGAAAGCTGCAATATCAGGAAAAAAGCTTTTTTGACAGAATGTCGCGGAACTGACATTTTTTCGATACCCTGCCGCGTTATTTCGCTTCCAGATACGCGCGGATGCAGTCCACGAACTCCGCGCCGTAGCGGCGTGCCTTGGCCTCGCCCACGCCGCGCACGCCGAGCAGCTCGTATTCGCTTTTCGGCTGACGCGCCGCCATGTCCGCGAGGGTCGCGTTCGAAAAGACGACATAAGGCGGCACGCCGGCCCGCTGCGCGACCTTGGTGCGGAGCGTGCGCAGCTTTTCGAACAGCTTTTCGTCCACATCGGCGGCAAGCTCTTCGGTGCGGCGGGCGGCTGTTTCCGGCTTCTTTTCGCGCGGCAGCTTGATGCGAAGCTCGCCCCGGCCGCGCATGAGGGCGTTGCCGGTTTGCGTGAGGAAAAGGGCGTTGTAGCGCTCGGGGTCGGCGGTCAGCAGACCGCGCTCGAGCAAGACGTCGATGAGCTGCCGCACGCGCACGGCGGTCTGCTCGTGCATGATGTTGTAGGTCGAGAGGGTGTCGAGATGAAAGCGGTTTATCTGCTCGCTTTTGCTGCCGGTGAGCACGGCGGCGACGACCGTTTTGCCGAAATGCAGCCGCCGCTCGTCCAGACGGTAGACGCAGGAGAGGATTTTCCGCGCGTCCATCGTTGCGTCCACTTCCTCGAAATTCGTGTCGCAGTTGCCGCAGTGACCGCAGCAGAGCGGCGCTTTTTCACCGAAATAGTTCAGGATATACCGCCGCAGACAGTCGGTCGTGGTGGCGTAGAAGGTCATCTGCTTTAAGCGTTCCATGTCGCGCTCGATGAGCTGGCGGCGCGTTTTTTCGTCCATGGACTCGTCCTCGTTCTCATGGCTGTGCTCGATGAGGAACTCCGCCGTGCGGACGTCCTGCCCGTTGTAGAGCAGGATGCAGTCCGCCGCTTCGCCGTCGCGCCCGGCGCGGCCCGCCTCCTGATAATAGCTTTCCATGTTCTTCGGCATATTATAATGAATTACAAAGGACACGTTGGACTTGTCGATGCCCATGCCGAAGGCGTTGGTCGCGACCATGACGGTCTTGCGGTCATAGAGGAAATCGTCCTGATTGGCGAGGCGTTCCTCGGGGTCGAGTCCGGCGTGGTAGCGCGTGGCCGGCAGGCCACGGCTCAGCAGCATATCGCACACCTCCTCGACCGTCTTGCGCGTCGAGCAGTAGACGATGCCGCTCTTGTCGCGCCGCTGCATGAGGTGGGCGAGCAGGGCGGAGGGCTTGGAGGACGGCTTTTCGACCGCGAAGTACAGATTGGGGCGGTCGAAGCCGGTCGTGATGACGAACGGCTCTTCCAGGCCGAGCGCACGGATAATATCGTCGCGGACCTCGGCGGTCGCGGTCGCGGTAAAGGCGGACACGAGCGGGCGCTGGGGCAGGGCGGCGAGAAAGTCGAGGATTTTCAGGTAGCTCGGACGGAAATCCTGTCCCCACTGCGAAATGCAGTGCGCCTCGTCCACCGTCACCATGGAAATCGGCACGCGCCGCGCGAAATCGAGGAAAAACGGCGCGGTCAGGCGTTCGGGCGCGACATAGAGCAGCTTGTACTGGCCGCGCCCGGCGAAGTACAGCGCGTCGCGCATTTCCTCGAAGGACATGGCGCTGTTGATGCAGGCCGCCGGGACACCGGCTTCGTTCAGTGCGCCGACCTGATCCTTCATCAGCGAAATCAGCGGCGACACGACAAGCGTCAGTCCGGGCAGGGCGAGCGCCGGGACCTGATAGCAGATGGACTTGCCTGCGCCGGTCGGCATGATGCCGAGGGTGTCCCGTCCGGAGAGAATTGCCTGCACCAGCTCGTCCTGACCCGGGCGGAAGCTGTCGTAGCCGAAGTATTGTTTGAGAATTTCCTGTGCGGTCGGCATGTCAGTGCTCCTTCATACATAAGATACGACCATTCTATCACATCTGCGCAGAAAAAGCAAACTAACGTTCGATAAAGCTCTACCGGCGGCGGGGTGGGGGACCGGGCAATAAGCGACAGCACCCTCTGCACCATTGATACCGTAGGGCGGGGTGACCTCACCCCGCCGCATATCGCATACATTATATATCGCGGAAACTTCCTCGTTTACAACGGCGGCGTGCTGTGCTATACTATATCATTGGATTAGAATATACACACGAATTTTTACTTCACAGGAGGAAATATCCATGCTTTGCAAGAAATGCGGCAAGGAGCTGCCCTATGCAGGGGGCAAGTTCTGCCCGTTCTGCGGCGCACCGATCGAGCAGACCGGCGTGAGCGACGAGACCGCAGTATTCACCACCCTGCCGGACGAGCTGAGCGGCGCAGATAACGCCCCGGCGGACGGCGGTATCGACCTGTCGGCCTTCGACGCGGCCCGCAGACAGAGCCGTCAGGCGCTTGGGGAAGCGGAGGAGGCGACCGCCGCCATCGACCCGCTTGCGGAAACCATGCCGCAGCCGTCAGCGGCTCCGCGCCCGGCGCAGCGCCCAGCATCTCGTCCGCAGCCGCAGCAGGACGCCCCGCGCACGACCTACTACGGCGGCCGTCCCGACCCGGAGGACCGCGTCTACCGCAAGCCTTCCAAGGGCAAGCGTGCGGCGGTCGTAACGCTCGTGGTGCTGCTCGTGGCGGCGCTCATCGGCGGCGGCGTATGGTTCTTCATGAACCACCACAAGAACGACGAAAACCTGACGCTCGCAGAGAAGTACATGGACCGCGGCGACTACGACAAGGCGCTCGACTACTACGAGAAGGCGGCTGAGGAAGCCAAGGACCCGACCTCTATTCAGGCGGCAATCCAGCTCATCCGCGACTTCCAGAACGCCGAGGACTACGTGGACAACGAGCAGTACACCGAGGCCGTGGCGGCGCTCAAGCAGCTGCGCGACCGCGTGACCGACAAGGACTCGACCATGTACAAATCCATCGAGGAGCTGCTCACCAAGGCACAGAGCGCACAGGCGGACAGCGCGTTTGCCTCCGACCTGAACGAGGCGCAGGGCTATCTGGACGACGACAAGCTGGACGCCGCGTCCGGCAAGCTGGATTCGCTCGAACAGGATTCTTCGCTGACCGACGAGCAGAAAAAGCAGGTCGAGGACATGAAGAACAAGCTCCAGAACGCCCGTGACAACGCCCAGAAGCAGCAGGAGAGCGAGCAGAAGAAGTCCGAGCGCAAGCAGGAGTTTTCGAGCGAAATCGATGAACTGGAGAACGACGACCTTCAGATTTCGTCCGCCTCGAACGCTGAGGACGAACTCGCCATGACCGCAAGCTCGTTCGAGCAGTGGGATGAGCTGCTGAGCGAGATGTACGACTATCTCTCGGGCGTTCTGAACGCCGACCAGTACGCTTCCGAGGAAGCAAACTACAAGCAGTGGGTCGCGGAGCGCGACAGCGGCGCGGAAAACGCGGCGTCCGAAACCGATGACAGCACCCAGAAGCAGCTCGCCTCGTACAGCTTCAAGCAGAGCTACACCAAGGCAAGATGCTATAAATTACTCGATATGATGTAAACACTGTCGCGAAATCGACGTTTCGCCGGCTGAAAGAGATAACAAACAGTATCAGGTGTAAAGTTAAACCGAGGACTCGTGCCTCGGTTTTTCTCTGCCTGACGGATAAAGGCAACACCGCACAATGAAAGCTGCGGCGCTTTGCGGAAATTTTGTGCCCTGACTTTGTTGCGATTTCACGATAATACGTCAAGTATTACCGCAAAACCGCGCCTCGTCAGTACGCAAAATTTACTCGCAAATCGCTCTTGTCCAATTATGCGGTATTGCCTAAAGTTTTTTGCGGCGGACAGATGTATTTTCACTGCGAATATTGGAATTTACTGAAAAACGTGCTATACTATCATTATATTGCTGAGATATGCAGAGATAGGGAGCGCAGAAAGCAGCAATAAAATTAAGAGAGCGAGGATGCATTATGAGTATTACGCGCATATGGATCGCAGGTGCAGGCGGACGGCTCGGTTCCGCACTCTATCACCGGTTCAGCGGCAACACGGATTACAAGCTGGTCACGAGCGACCGCGATGTGCCGATTGAGGACGCACGCGGGATAGGGAGCTTCGCTGACCTCAACCATCCAGACATCATCATCAACTGCGCCGGTCTGACCGATGTGCACGCCTGCGAGGAAAAGCCTGAGGAAGCGTACAAGATCAACGCCATCGGTGCGAGAAACCTTGCGGTCGCAGCGCGCCGTATCGATGCGAAGCTCATCCAGATTTCGACCGATGACGTATTCGGCGGCGACGATGACGCGGCGCTGTGCGAGTTCGACGACCCCCATCCGACCACCATGTACGGCAAGAGCAAGTACGCCGGCGAGAAGCTGGTGCGCGAGCTGACCGACAAGCACGTTATCGTGCGCTCCTCGTGGCTGTACGGCGTCGGCTCGTATGATTTTGTGGACCGCGTGCTCGATCATGCGAAGAAGGACGGCCAGGTCGTGCTGCCGGAGGACGAGATCTCCTCTCCGACCTCGGCGGACGCGCTCGCCGGCTTTATCGAATGCCTGATGCACAACCGTGAGTTCGGCCTGTATCATGCCTCCTGTGACGGCTCGTGCTCGCGTGCGGAGTGGGCGCGTGAAATCCTGCGCCTGAACGGCATGGACAACATTCCGGTCGTTTCGGCGGCGGAGAACACCGAACTGCGTCCGCGCTTTACGCTGCTCGACAACATGATGCTGCGCATCACCGGCCTGTATCAGATGCCGGACTGGAAGACCGCGCTTGCGGATTACTTCAAGACCAGACAGGGAGGTGCGCGTAAGTGAGCAGAGCGAAAGAGAAAAAGAAAATCGGTCTGACAACCCAGATCTTTATCGCGCTCATTCTGGGCGCCATTCTGGGCATCGTGCTGCACGTGACTGCGTCCGACGTGGATTTCGTGCAGAATGTGTTCGTAAACGGCATTTTCTACGTCGTCGGTCAGGGCTTTATCCGCCTGATGCAGATGCTTGTCGTACCGCTGGTGTTCTGCTCGCTGATCTGCGGCGCGACCGCCATCGGCGACAGCAAGACGCTCGGCAAGGTCGGCGTCAAGATCATCGGCTTCTATATCTTCACCACCATGATGGCGGTCGCGGTAGCGGTCGGCATCGGCCTGCTCATCAAGCCGGGTCTCGGTCTGGATATGTCGCAGGTGCAGCAGGTGGAAACCGGCATTGAGGGCGGCCAGTCGGTCAGCTTCGCGGAGACCCTTCTGAACATTATCCCGAAAAACCCGATCGGCGCGCTGGCGAACGGCGAAATGCTTCAGGTCATCGTGTTCGCGCTCATCGTCGGCATTATCCTCGCAAAGCTCCAGGATAAGACCCAGCTCGTTACGAACTTCTTCCAGCAGGGCAACGACATCATGATGGAAATGACCATGATGGTCATGCGTCTGGCTCCGATCGGCGTATTCTGCCTGATTGCCAAGACGTTCGCCGGCCTCGGCTTCTCTGCAATGGTTCCGATGTTCAAGTACATGGGTGCGGTTCTGCTCGCGCTGTTCATCCAGTGCTGCGGCGTTTATCAGATTCTGCTTGCGGTGTTTACGCGCCTCAATCCGCTGCGCTTCCTCAAGAAGTTCGCGCCGGTCATGGGCTTCGCGTTCTCGACCGCGACTTCGAACGCGACCATCCCGATGAATATCGACACGCTTGAGGAGAAAATCGGCGTCAACCGCCGTATTTCGTCCTTTACTATTCCGCTCGGTGCGACCGTCAACATGGACGGCACCTCGATCATGCAGGGCGTAGCCGTTGTATTCGTTGCGCAGGCGTTCGGCATCGCGCTGACCCCGGCGGATTACCTGACCGTTATCGCGACCGCAACGCTCGCCTCCATCGGCACCGCCGGCGTTCCGTCGGTCGGTCTGGTTACGCTCGCCATGGTATTTGACTCGGTCGGCCTGCCGGTTTCCGGTATCGGCCTCATCATGGGCATCGACCGTATCCTTGATATGGCGCGTACCGCCGTCAACATCACCGGTGACGCGGTCTGCACCACCGTCGTGGCTCATCAGGACGGCGCACTGGATAAATCGGTATTCAATAAAGATTAAGGCAACACCGCACAATGAAAGCTGTGGCGCTTTGCGGAAATTTTGTGCCCTGACTTTGTTGCGATTTCACGATAATACGTCAAGTATTACCGCAAAACCGCGCCTCGTCAGTACGCAAAATTTACTCGCAAATCGCTCTTGTCCAATTATGCGGTTTTGCCCTAAGGCAATTTTCAGACGGACGCAGGCGATTTGCACCCTGCGTCCGCTGTTCTGCGCGCATTCCCGATGGGATAAACGCGGTTTGACAGATGCCGCACGTTCTGCTATAATAAAACTACGCCGCCATGGCGGAACTGGTAGACGCAGGGGACTTAAAATCCCCCGGAGTTAAACCCGTGCCGGTTCGATTCCGGCTGGCGGCACCAGAAAACACCCGCATTTCTTAGGATTTGCGGGTGTTTTTATAACTTTTTCGAATTCCTATTTTGCCCAAATGCGGCTTGGGGGTTTATTAGGGGTTTATTTATCTCAAAACGAAGGGCGTTCCATGTCCATGGAGCGCCCTTTTTCTATCTAAATCATGCTCTTTTTCTCTTGTTCTTTAAAACGTTTTCCAATGCTTCTGCTGCTGCGGCCTCTGCTGATCTAATGGCATGAGCATAGATGTTACCAGTAGTCGCAATATTGCTATGACCAAGATGAGACGATACGGTTTTAACATTTATGCCCGCTCCAATCAGTAACGTTGCGTTTGTATGTCGTAGAGAATGAAGGGTTATCTGCGGCAATCCTTTTCGTACCACAAAATGAGAGAACCATCTGGTGGCGGTTTCAGGGTTCATCCAACTGCCATCATCTGCGATGAAAATACGGCCGCTTTCAACCCACTGGTCACCGAGATTCAAGCGCTGCTGTGCTTGCTCCTTGCGGTGTTGCCGTAACAGATTCAGCATATCGTCGGTGAGTTTGAGTACGCGGCGTGAAGTATAGTTCTTTGTGTCATCTATGAACATACCTTTTCGCGGTAAATATAACAAAGAACGCTGTACATCTAATAAACCGATATCCCAATTTATATCGTTCCACTCTAAGCCAAACAATTCGCCGCGTCGCAAACCTGTATACAACAGCAGTGTGATAATAACGCGATATTGCGCCGGAGCATCTTCCAAGGCCTCTAAAAGCTGCGCAGTCTGTTCTTCATCTAAATAACGAGCTTCTTTCCGTTCAGCCTTTGGAGGGTCTACACGCTCGCAAGGATTAGCAAAAATGATTTGCCATTTTACGGCAGTCGAGAGGATGGAGGAAATTAGTCGGTGATAATGCTGCACGGTACTGCTGCTCAACCGTCCATTTGCAGCAGTTTCAAAAATATCTTCGACAGGGAGATTGAATACCGCTGCAATCTTTTCTGCATTCTGCTGATATAAACCACCACCATGTGCTGCCTTGGAAATCTGAACCACACTGACGCCACTCCGCCTAGAAATTTCCGATTGTGTTAAGTCATGCTCCTCTAAAAGCGTCGACCAGTCTTCGCGCATATGCAGTGTTGGATTCTGCTTTACACCTTCTTCCGTGAGATTATTATAAAACTCCATCAAGTGATGTGGTTGCAGCTTGTCAAGGTGAATATGACCGATAGCCGTGTTAATACGAGGCACCAGTTTATGATAGCCCGCAACCGTTGTTGCTCTTAACTACTTTTCGGCATAGTCCGTGAACCACTTTTCCGCAAACTCGGCAAACTTGATATTGCCGTCCAGAACCTGACCGTTCCGGCACTTCTCCTCGAACAACACCGCCTGCCGGTCGAGCTCTTTCTGTATCTGGCGCTTTGTCATGCCGGGCTCAGGCTTCCAGACCATTTGGCGGCGTATCTGCTTGCCATCAAGGTCGTAACCACAAGAAACAATGATTTTGTAGCTTTCGCCACGCTTTTCGATAGTAGCCATACATTATTTCCTCCTTTTCCGATATTCTTCACGTACCTCGGAAATTGCAGACCGATACTCCGCCTCTTCCATCATCCATTCTTCATGCGCCAGGAGTTCTTCCTCCGACCGCTCTGACGGTTCAGGTTCTTCGTATTCATCTTCATCGAGCTGTCCGCTATACAAGTTTTCGTAATAGGCCTCTTCCTCCGGACTTAGCTCTCCGAGCTCCTGTGCGCATCCCTCCTCGTTCAAATGTGTAACCACGTACTCATACATCATGTCCGACAACAGCGCAGGTTGATGTTTGATATGGTTAACTACCTCCTGCCGCCATGTCGGTAGCAATTCGATAAATTTAACCAAATTCAAGTCTGCCTTATCGGACGGAGGTAAAGTATCGTTAGTTGGGACTTGTCGGAGACGACTGTTCTTGATTTCATCAAGCAAAAATGAAAACAAATAATTCTTGATGCACTCCACCAATTCACCATTGGTTATCAATTCGTCATATGTATTTCGGAGCAGCAAATCATGCTTTGCTTGCCGCAACTGGTTGATAGGCTCATCCGCAAGCCCCGTAGCTTCACTGATTCCATGATTATCCATGCTGACAGCATCAGTCAGACCTACTAAATAATCTGTGGAAACATTACATGCTACGGCAATTTTTTTTAGATCATCAGCTTTAGGGAGACGTTGGCCTGCTAAGTAAAAACCCATTGTACTGCGCCTAACTCCTACTTTTTCGGCAAGGCGATCTATTGTCATATGTCCTTTTAAAATATTTAACCGCTCTCGGAAAATCGGAAGACGCTTTTGCTTATCTGCATTTGTATTCATTTTGACCTCCTATACATTTTCTTGTTTTCTAACGCAGAATCCTGTATTTCGCCTGTTGTATGTGTGTTTAACTACTGCTATAATACTATCACAACCTGTAAATGATGTCAAATGCAGATATATGAAATTCAATTGGTTGAACACAACTGCAGATAAACACAAGAAGAAAGAAAGGCTCTTAAAATGAAACAAGTAAGAATGAGATATATCACCCAAGCAGTCGCCGAGCTCCACCAGCTCGACCCGAACACCCCCGTCAACGCCCGGCTGATCAAGCGCCTTGTCAATCAGGGAATCATCCCGTCCGTCCCCGTAGGCAACGGTAACCGCCGCCTCATCAACTTCGACGCATTGCTCGAGTATCTCGAGAACCCACAGTCCCCAGCAACAGACGCAAATAACAACACCGTTCACGGCATTCGTCGTATCGAAGAAAGGAAGTGATCATATGGCACGAGCATACATCCAGCTGTACTACTCTTACACGGAGCAGCTCCAACTGTTACCCCCTGAGCAGTGTGGCAAGCTCACTATCGCCCTGCTGAATTACGCACAGACCGGCGTCATTCCTGATTTCCCCGCAGATTCTGCAGTGTTTATGCTGTTCTCTTCCATCAGGAGTCAGATTGATCGTGACTACACCCGCTACGAAACGAAGTGTAAGAAGAATAGCGATAATGCTAATCAGCGTTGGCATGGTAACGAAGCAAACGCATCCGACAATATGCGAACGGATGCGAACTATGCCAAGGAGAAAGAGAACGAAAAGAACAATAAGAAGGAGAAGAATAAGGAGAACGAGACGGAACTCGAAAACGCTTTCTCCACATTCTGGGAGGCATACCCCAAGAAGGCCTGTCGGCCTCGTGCCCGTGAAGCGTTCGCCGAGCTGAAGCCTGATGCAGACACCCTGGCCGCAATACTGTCTGCCCTCGAATGGCAGAAGCATACCCCAGCGTTTTCGGAAGATGGGCTAAAGTATTGCCCTTCGCCAGCGAAGTACCTCCAGGACTGCCGCTGGTTGGATGAACCCCCTGTGCAGGCCTCTAACAACAATGCGGCACCGTTCTTTTCGCTGCAGCTCGATGAAAACGGAAATGAGGTTGCTGTTAATGTATAATGTTTTGAGACTTGAGAAAATCATTCTTGGCACCTGTATAGTAAACCCAAGTGCATGGAAGTATCTTTTCCAAAATTTGAACGAAGAAAACTTTGTTGATATTAAAACTCAGGCTATTGTTCGAGCTGTACGCCCCCTTATTGACGCAGGAGAACGCCCTGAGAAGCAAGCTATCTTGGCTACCCAACTGGGTGTCGATGAAAAGTACCTCGATAAATTGGTCGAAATAGCTTGCGACAAAGAACAATTTAAGAGCTATATCAACATAATCAAGCATAACACGGAAGGGCTTTTGCAGATTGATGAAAATATCCAGCAGCAAGAAGATCAGAGCACCATCTCTGAAAACGGCAGTCCTGCTGTCACCCCAACCGACACTCCAAACGCAACGGAACAATGCCGGTTAATTGACGGGGCTACAGCAATTGATGGTTTCTACAAGCGTTTGAAAGAACAGCCCGTCCCACCCGTTGCGACCGGCATTACTGCCATTGACGATCTTCTCAGTGGTGGCATGATCAATGGCGGCCTTTATATTCTGGCCGCTAACACCGGCTGTGGAAAGACTGCACTTGCTTTGCAAATTGCAGATGCCGTCGCAAACGAGGATAGCAGCGTTCTTTTCATCACCCTCGAGATGGATGAATCTCAGTTGACAGCTCGCCGCCTTGCCAGGGTTGCAAAAGTACCTGCAAGCCACTTAATTATGCAGCGCCTCTCAGATGATGAGTACGAGCATATCAGGCAGCAACTTCCCACGCTAAAGCAAAAGTACTTAGTCTTTAGCAGCGAAGGTGTATTCACGGTTAGCAACATTCAGGCCTTAGCGGGCCAGGTGCCAAACCTCCGGTTGGTTATCATCGACTATCTCGGCCTTCTGCGGTCAGAACCGTACTGCGGGAATCGGTACGAGGCAACTACCGCTATCTCGAATGAACTAAAGGTCCTTGCTCGCTTGTTCGGTGTCCCCGTTCTATGTTTGGCCCAGCTTAACCGCGCCAATGCTCAGCGTCCGGACAAGCACCCAATTCTGGCCGACTTACGCGACTCTGGCTCAATCGAACAGGATGCAGATGGTGTTCTGCTTTTGTATCGACCTGATATGTATGCTTCTTGCCCTATCCCTACCGATAAGGAAGTAGCAGTAAGAGTAGAATGCAACCTGGCCAAGCACCGTCACGGCGCAACAGGTCGAACAACGCTTGCTCTGAAACTCTCTACCGGAGAATTTTTCACCCCGCAATCGAAGGAGGAATTACATGAACCTCACTGAGATCAAGGCCATCATCGCCAGCATCGAACCTGCAGAGGATGAAACCGACCGGCTCAGGCAATACGCTGCTGTGCTGAACGAGATTTCCCCGCCTCCGGAGCTTGCCGACAAGACTGCCCGGCTGCTGGCTGAACGGCTGAATATCTGACTTACCTATTCCAAGAGTCCCCGTCTTGGGGACTCTCCTTTTTCTCCTTCCATTCGTATAAGGGGGATAGAAAAAGAGCTTGTACCGCATCAATTATGCAGCCAAGCTCATTGGTTAACTCTTCCAAATCCATATTTCTATTCTACATCTATTACTTGTTTTCGTCAATATAAAACAGAACAATTGTTCTATTTTTTGAGTTTTTACGATTCTTCTTACTTACACAAAAAACGGATTGCATAATGCGACCCGTTTCCATGACAATGATTTTCAAACATACAGTAAGGAACCTGCTTTCGCAAGTTCCTTACTTTAATCTAAAATCACGATACTATCTTATTTTGTTGAGCGAGCACTTAAATTTAAGCGAACTCTCGTCGGACTATTCTCTCGAATATCCGAACCACTCAGATCTGCTCCGCGAATGTCATACGTTTTCCCGTCAATCACGGTTTTCATGCTGGAAAATTCAATAGATGTACCAATTACGCTAAACACATCTTCACCTGCCAATGTTTTCTCGTAAAGACTTTCCGGCATCTTAAGTTCGAAAGAACCCTCCCCATTGACAGATAAAGTCATTGCCGTCAAACCGCTTTTACTAAGCCGAGAATCATTTACAGTAATTTGCATCGGAAATCCACCAAGAATTCCTTTTTTACCAGCATTCGAACATTCAGTATAATAACGAATGGTTTTCGTAATGATTTTTTCTCCACAGGTATCCAGTAGATCTTGATATTCTGCGCTATACATACCGTAGGACGGATAGAACCAGTACATTGGGTCATCCGCTAATCCCATATTAACGCTTTTTATACCTTTATCATTCGCCTGTCTCAAATCTGTATCACGCGGTCCCACATCATCCCTCTGTGCACCAGTCGTCGGCTTCGACGGAGTGGTAGGCTGCTCCGGAGTGGTCGGCGTGGTCGGCGTGGTCGGCGTGGTGGTATCTTCCTTGCCATAGCCAACAGTGGTAAGAATATCCACGCGCTTGGTCGCGTTGTCGTACTTGACGCCAATGTCCATGTCCTTGCACAGATCGCGCAGCTTGTAGTAGTTGTTGCCCCCGATGTTGTAGCCGGTATAGCCCGATGCGCTGCCGTTTTTGTATACAACGGCGCTCGAAAGCTTTGCGTCCTTG
>OOCB01002056.1_pt1 | contig 24564 bp, 17 predicted proteins | sample 1671351 | NCBI WGS metagenome assembly OOCB01 (sample SAMN06348148, study PRJEB24527) | human gut metagenome | biome: human gut; feature: ankylosing spondylitis patient; material: feces | host: Homo sapiens | place: China | collected 2015-10 | reverse complement strand
TTTTTTTTTTTTTTTAATGATACGGCGACCACCGAGATCTACACTCTTTCCCTACACGACGCTCTTCCGATCTGAACACAAAACAGGCATTTTGTATTTGATTTTTAATTCGACAGGCTTTTCTTGCCTGTCGTTTTCTTTTTCTGCATTTTTCGGCATATTGTATGTATACCAAAAAGAAAGAGAGGAAAAAAGGATGAGTAGAATTAAGAAATCAGACAGGTTGAAAATGGAGCTGGTATTGCTGGTAATGATTATTGCGGCAGGATATTTTATCTGTAGGGAATCAGGAGTGCGAGGAGTAAACTATTTCACGGGACTCGTGATTATGTCAGCATTTACACTATTGACAACAGTTTCTGTTGGCCAGTTTGCGGCAGCAAAGCTTATCAGGGATGCATTATCAGATGAAGAATGGAAGTCATTCAATTTTTACAATATTTTTGCCCGTGATGGCATGAACCCAGGCAGCGCTGATGTAATGGAAAGCATGAACAAAAAAGTTAATGCCGTAATCTTAAGGCATTACTGGGTCAGATTTTTTGATTATAGGCACTAAGCGGCTTTGGCCGCTTTTTTGCTGCAGGCAAAATAAAGCATATTAAATACATCTAAAAACAAAGAGAGGAAAGAAAATGAAAATGATTAAAGAAGGAAAACTGGAGATTAGTATCTCCTGGAAACTTGTACACAAGGTTGCATTGATTGCATATATTGTATTTGCCTTGTCGGTATTTCTTGTAAGCATTACAAGCGGACCTGTAGGAATGATGGTCCTCCACATTGCGAGCGCCGATTTTCTTGTGCTTGCAGGTGCTTTGCCATTCTGCATTGTCAGCGGACGCCAGGATGCCGAGTTTTTCGGAAGCCTGAGTGCACTGTTGACAGGATACATGCTTGTTGTACTATCCTGCATATAATTTCGTTTAACCGGGCTTATGCCTGGTTTTTTTGTTTTTGTAGCCTGAAAAGACCTGGAGAGTCTTTTTTCTTTTCCGGCAGAAATCCGGCATATTGTACGTAAATACAAAAAAAGAGAGGAATTAAAAATGGACGAAAAAGAATTAGAAAACAAAAACGAGCAGAAAGAAACGCTTGACAATGCAGATATTGGAAAAATAAGCGTTGTAACGAAGCACGAGATTGCAATGGCGCTATTCAACTTTTGTCACAACATATACATTGCTTTCGGTATCTTTATCCTTGCGTGCAGGGTATTAAAATTCGATATGTCTGCAGCAAGCGGGATTTTGTTTAAGGCTGCATATATTGCATTTGCCTTTCTCGTACTGCTGTTTACCGCATGCCTCAGGGGTGAAGTTAAACAAAAAGGCGAACCGCTTTATCTCAGAAGCGTGCTTTTTGGTATACTGGTTCTGGCAGCAGAGCTTGGGGTTATCTTGTTTTGTTTGAGATAAGACAGGTTAAAAACCTGTCTTTTTTTTGCCTGCATCCAAATCCGGCATATTAAAAATGTAAATAAAAATGCACAAAGAAAGGAATAAAAATATGGATAACTCAGTTTTTTTTGTTAACAATGAAGATGGAGCAACTTTTAAAATGATGACGCGAAAGCCAATATTTAGTAATTTGGAAGAGCAATACATTATTGATATTGATATGGACAAAGATATAGACTGCTTGATTATCAGTAATAATGTCTGGATGCACAACACGGAAAAGTCATTTAAAAGCGTAAAGAAACTGGTGATTAATGAAGGCGTAAAAGACATACAGATTCCAAACTCACTGTTTCCAAACGTTGTTGAGATTGAATCGTTTTCCAAAAGCTTTCGGAGCGGAAGCTGCCTGGTATATGTACAGCGTTATGGATGTAATAATGAATATAGCAGCTTCGAATTATTAAATACATTTTGTAAAAAAGAAGATGCCGTGATTGACCTGGAAGGTATTAGAAGCCTGGCATCAAATGCGTTTAGTGGATGTGAAAGCACGCTGCTTATCAATGCCTCTGACGACATAGACTATGACAGGCAGGCTTTTGAGAATTCAGGATTTATGAAACTTCCATTCGTAAATAACCTGAAAATGGTAAAGAATGTCATCTTAGATGTGGACGTATCAGCAGATGAGATTGACCTGCCGGACCATAAGCGTAAATGCATTTTTGCAAAAGGCATCGCGTTATCAAAAATCAAAAAACTTATATGCCATAACTATGAAACGCTGACATGGTATAATGTATATGAGGCACCGCAGAATATCGTCTTTGATACAGATGAGCAGGTTTCAGAATCAGATATGCACCATATTGTGCATCTGTCAGGATATCGTACATCAGCTGTAAAGCATGCCACATTGACAGCCAAGGTGAAGGGTTTTAAAGAGATTGACGGAGTGGTATATAATGATGATATGACAAGGCTAATCGCATGTTCACAGGATGTCAAAAGCCTTATCATTCCAGAAGGAATAATAAGTATAATGAAATCAGCATTTGATAACTGTGATATTGAATTTGTCAAACTTCCTGATTCTTTAAAAAAATTAGGAACATTCACTTTTGCCAACTGTAAAAACCTTGAAAAGGTGGATTTTGGAACTGGACTCGAAGTGATTAGCAATAATGCATTTGAGGGCTGTGTAAGTCTTCACAGTGTCGAGCTTCCACCACAGATAAGGGCTATCTCAAATGATGCGTTCATAAGGTCAGGAATAGAGTCCCTGGTATTAAATGATGGCCTTAAAAGAATCGGCAGCGGCGCTTTTGATAACACAAAGCTGTTATCAGTTACGATACCTGAAACAGTAGAAGCGCTTGGCTGGGACTGTCTTGGAAAGTGTATTAAAACAGTGACCTTTAACAGGCGCTATGATTCCGTTATGTCAGCTTTTGTACATACAAATAAACCTTCATTAGGATGTTGGGGAAATGACGATTTCATTGAAATCTGGCATCATGGCAGAAAAATGTATGTTCCAAGATATATAAAGCCAAATATGCATGGTGTATTAAAAGATGTCATAGTGCATTTTTTTAATTCTGACGAAGAGTGCCTGAGCTCATGGAGCTGTGCTTACAGCAAAGAAACACGTGAGGATATCGCTATTATGGAGACATCTGATAAAGCGCCAGGTGACACAACATGGACCAGCCGCGAAGACTATTTGAAAAAAAATTCAAAAAGGATTGCGGTAAGGCTCCTGTGTAATGGAGATGAAGAAAAAGCTGTAATATTTTTAAAGCTTGGGTTTGTCTCAAAAATCACACTGAAAGAGCTGCTCGAAATCGCTGACGAAAAAGAGCTTATGACAGTTAAGTCATATCTTCTTGAACAGCTTGGAGAAAATGTGACAAAACAAAACTTTTATCTGTAAATTGACAGCAGGACCGGTGCTTTCGCACCGGTCTTTTTTTCGTTTTGTCGGAAATTCCGACATATTAAATGCAGAAAGAAAAAAAAGAAAGGAATTGAAAAATGGAAAACGAAAAATTATATCCAAAAGAAATACAAAAAGGTGTTATCTTTTACCGTAATGTTGCAAAAGGTTTTGGAGATACTGACGCGGTTGATATTGATGTTGACAGCCGGCTCAAAGAAGTGGAAATTTGGTGTGACCTACTGATGAAAGACAGTAAAAAGAGCTTTCCGAATGTTGAAAAGCTGATTATTAAAAGTAATGTATTTGAAATCAGCATTCCGAACAGCCTGTTTCCAAATGTGAAATGGGTAGAGTCAGAAAACGCCCGGTTCAAAACTGGAAGCTGCCTTATCCAGACGGGTTTCAGCATCTCTAATATATTGCTGAACACGTTTTGTAAAAAACCTGGCGAAGCAATAGAGACCGATGGAGTGCTTGCAATCAAGAACGGAGCATTTTCCGGATGCGAAAGCACTAATATGACGGATGGAATCAATGTACTTTTTAGTGATGATATAGAACCTGACTCATTTGCAGGCTCTGCATTTGAACAGCTGCCATTTGTAAATGGTGTTAAGATGGCAAATAATATCGTGATTGACATTGACAAAACAGCAGGTGAAGTTATTATCCCGGATGCGGACTGTAGAAAGGCTATATTTTTGCCAGGAGTTAATCTCTCTGGAATTAAAAAACTTATTGTACACAGATACTCTACAGCCATGCAGGTAGGCTCCGATACTGGTTTACCTGAAATACTCATTCTTGATACAGACGAAACGCTGTCGGGGGAAGAGGTAAGAGAAGTTGCACACAGGAGAGCTTATGCAGTTTCGTATCTCAAATACTTTTCAATTTTAAATTATGCTTATAAAGAAATTGATGGTGTTATATACTCAAAAGATGGAAAAGTAGTTGTTGCCTGCTCTATGGAACTGGAACATGTTACAATACCGGAAGGAACTGAGATAATCGGATATGATGCATTCAAAAAGTGTAAGCTGAAATCAGTAATGCTTCCTGATTCCCTGACAGAAATCCGGTCAGAAGCATTTTGCGGGTGCAGGAGCCTGCAGTCGGTAAAGCTTGGAAACAGTGTTAACATAATTGAGGCCGGTGCTTTTTCTGAATGCCGCAGCTTAAGCGAGATAGATATCCCTGCTGGAACTAAAGCTATCGAAAATTATGCATTTTCAAACAGCGGTCTTGAAAGAGTAGAACTCCGAGAAGGTTTGCTGCTTCTTGGACGCCAGGCTTTTTCCGGAACAAATATTAAGTCTATAAGCCTCCCGGCATCAATTGAGGATATGGGTTATAACTGTATTGGAACAAAAGCGGAGGAGGTCAGACTGTCTGCATTTACTGATTGTTTTGCGAAAGCATGCATTGTGACATCCGGCCCATTTGACTTAAGCAATAAGATTCTGAAAGTATTTTGTAATGGAAAATATCTGTATCTTCCAAGGTATATAATCCCATCAATGTGTTCTGCGGCAATAGATGTGATTAAATATTTTTTCAGTAATCCAGACTTGAAAAGTGTAAACATGTGGAGGTATGCCGGCAGCTTATTTTGCCAGGGAAAGACGGCGCTTCTTGAATATCTTGACTTTGGCTCAGAATTCCCCAAAAAACACTTAGAAGAGGATTCTTATTACATTCTTTCCACGATGGTTAGGCCATCTGAGCACGATGAAGAGCTTGCGTCAAAATTGGTAAAAACAGGTTTAGTGCCGGATAAAGTTCTGATGGGGATACTTCCAAAGGCAAAAGAAGCTGAAATGCCGGTATTACAGGCTTACATCCTGAACCAGCTGAATCATGAAAATCATGAAAATCATGAAAATTATGGAAGTGTTTCTGAGGAAAAAAATCCGTATTCACTCTAAGAACAGGCATTTTGCCTGTTCTTTTTTTTGCCATGACAAATCCTGCATATTACAGATGAAACTACTATTCAAACAAGAAAGGAAAGAAAAATATGGTAAAAAATGATTTTAACGATATCCAGGAAGACGGTATTTTAAAAGAAGAGACGCAGCCTGGCGTAACGGTATACCGCGATATTGCAAGTGCTCCCCTGCACGCAGGTGTAATTGATATGGACGTTGCAGACGGTGTTGACGAGCTGACCCTTAAATATGACTTGTGTATGGCTGAAAGCAAAAAGAGCTTTCCTGATGTAAAAAGACTTGTCATTGACGAAATGGTGTTCAGGATTGAGATGCCAAACACGCTTTTTCCAAATGTGAGATATGTGCTGTCATATAGTCATATGTTTGAATCCGGTGAATACCTTATCGGAAGAACTTATGGCTTTACATCACTGGTTAACGTATTCTGCCACGACATGGATGAGGTAATAGACCTGGGAAATGTGGCTGGGATTGACGACTTTGCATTTAAAGGCTGTGAATGTACTAATGTTACAGGCGGAAAAAATATCAAAAGCAAGCAAAATATCGAGCCAAAAGCATTTGCCGGCTCAGCGCTGGAGAAAAAAGCGTTTGAAAATGGCATCAGAAGTATTGGATATGGACATGTTATACTTGGCGTTGATTACACGGCTGATGAAATCAATATCCCAGACGATAAATTTAAAAATGTAATATTTTCTACGGATATTGACTTTTCAAAAATTAAAAAACTGATAATCCACAAACCGGAAACTATTGAGCAAATAAATTACCGGTTTGGATTTCCAGAAACACTTGTCCTGGATACGGATTTACTTATGTTTGAACAGGACGTGGCCAGAATTGCACACACATGTACTATAAAGCATTATATCAAAAATTTCTCTATATCAAGCCCTGAGTTTAAAGAGATTGATGGTATCGCATACACAAGAAACGGGAATAAACTTGTTGCCTGCTCGGCAGGAAAAGAGCATGTGGTGGTTCCGGATGGTGTTAAAACTATTGGAAAATATGCTTTTGCAAACTGTCATATAAAGTCACTCATTCTTCCTGATTCTGTAACTATGATTGGGGCATATGCTTTTGAAGAATGCAAAGACCTGGAATCAGTGGTACTTGGTGGTAATATTGAGGTTATTGGCGAGAATGCTTTTGAATCGTGCAAAAAATTAACATCCATTGTTATCCCGCCGAGTGTATACTCAATTGGGGATTACGCTTTTCTACATTCAGGCTTGGAAGACATCAGGTTAAATGAGGGGCTGCAACATATCGGCGCCATGGCGTTTTCAGGCACTAAGATAAAATCCCTGCAGCTGCCGGCATCAGTTGTATACTTAAGGACTGAATGCATCGACGATACGATGATGGAAGTTATAATGCCTTCTTTTAAAAAAGATGTTTGTAAAGGATTTATCAAGACTTTTCGGCCGTTCCTGAAAAATGATACAGTTTTGAGGCTGCGGTGTGGAGAAAGATGTGCATATATCCCCCGGTATATGAGACAGTTAACGGTTAATGAAGGTCTCAGCAGTATTGAGTCTTTCTTTACTGATACCGAAAAAAAAGCCCCAGATATCTGGAAGTATGCATACACTGCATTATGTAAACAAAACATGGCTTTTCTTGAATATAACAAATTCGGCTCAGAATCTGCAAAAGAATACTTAAAAAAGAACGCAAAAAAAATAGCATTGCGTTTCATTGAGTATGATAAGGAGGAGCTTGCGGTAAGGCTTGTAAAAACCGGCCTGATGTCAAAAATGGCACTGAAAGAGCTGCTGGATAAAGCAGAAGAGAAGGACATGACAGTCCTACAGTCGTATATCATGCAGTATCTGAATGACGGAAAGCGTTCTAAACAACATTTCCATATTTGATGAGAAGAACAGGCAGAATTTGCCTGTTCTTTTTTTTTGCCTGCTGAAAAAACTCGGCAAAAATTTGCATATGTCGGTAAATCTGGTATACTGAATACATAAGAGATGAGGGAATGCCTCACAATACATAAGGCGGATTCGCCGTCGCAATTCCTTTCTTTGTTTCTAAAAAAGGGTCGCAGCACATTTGCAGCGGCTTTTTTTACTGCCTGCAAATCCGGCATATTGTATACATAAAAGCAAAAAAAGAAAGGAAAAAACTTATGAAAATAATACAGCAAAGCGAAAAGGTAATCGCACGTATCGAAAAAAGCGATACAGAAAGACAGAAAATCATAGGAATGATAGAAAATGCTCAGGACTATCACGTTACAGATTTTGAAGTTGATGCCGAAAACCCAAAACTTTATTCAGAAGGCGGACTTTTGTATAACAAGAAGAAGATAATGCCTAACGGAAAAACAAGGCTTACACTAATTGCAGCGCCGCCAGACAAGAAGGGAACCATAGAGGTTACATACGGCACAGAAATGATTGCTTGTGATGCGTTTACGAACAGTAAGGTTTCAAAAGTCATACTGCCAAAAACGGTAACGGCAATCACTTCTTATGCGTTTAATAACTGCAGAAATCTAAAAGAGGTCGTCCTGAACGAGGGCCTCACACATATTGGCGAATATGCATTTCGTATGTGTCCTTTACTTGATGATATCACCATCCCTGATACGGTGCTGGATATTATGGCTCATGCATTCAGCGAGAGCCCTCTCCGAAACCTGAAGTTTCAGAACCGCCCGCAGAAATGCAATAACCAGCTTAAGATTGCATATGGTGCTTTTGGGCGGTGTCATGCTAATGAGATAGAGCTTCCGTACAGGCTTGTCTCACTTTTGGACAATAACTTCGTCAATGTCAGAAGAGTAGTAATAAACTGCGACGACATATCAAATATTGAGTCAATACTTAAGGCTTTGATTGTCAGAAATTTCGTACAGCTTGACGAAGCCTCGGACTACTATGACCCCAGCTGTAACTGCGCTTTTGAGGTATGCATTGGTGGTGTGAATGTATACCTCCCAAAGATAATGGAACAGGATGTAAAAGGAAAATTCCTTGAAGACATTTCAATGCAGATTGCCGAAAAGCCGCTGAGTGAGAAGCTGCATGACCTGCAGATGTGTGCCCTGGATGCAGCAGAGGTCCCGCTTAATGCGTCATACGATGCAGCGATTAAGGTGTATTGTAATACTGAAGACAGCGAGATAAAAGAAAAAGCAAAAAAAATATTAAAAATGCATAGCAGAAGTATCATCCGGACATTCTATAAGTCTGGAGACGCAAATAAGCTGATGGATTACCTGAAGCTTGGCCTGTATGAGGTGAAAGATGTTGAGGTTGTCCTGGAAAACAATTTCAGGACAGATGCGGCTGATATGAATGCGTGTATGCTGCAGGCGCTTGGGAACAGCCCATATAAACCGAAGTTTTTGCTCTGAAGCAAGAAGCAACGCGAAAGCGGTGCTTCTTTTTTTGCCGGTAGAAGAGCAGTTGTGTTTGCTGATGTATTTGCTGGCAGCAGAACCGGGTTAAGCAGAAAAGACCGGCTGCAATAAGGGGATGTGCCGCCGGAAGGTTTTGCGGCTTTGCTGTTGCATTTGGTAGAAAGTATGGTATACTGAACGCATAACTTATCACTTGCAATTTGACATATTTTGTGTTAAACTGTAATTGTGGAAGAAGGGGATTTGTCAGCGTAGACGGCCTTTGGCTGTGCATCATTGCACGGCTTATTTTTTTGTAAAAATTCGGCCCGCGAAAAGCCGCCGGCAACGCCAGGCCTCCCGCGGCTACAAAAAAATCCGACAAAAATTTGCACCAGCCGGTAAATATGGTATACTGAATACATAAGAGATGAGGAGAAACTCCCATTGTACATAAGACGGATTCGCCGCCGAAATTCCTTTCTTTGTTTCAGAAAAGACCGCTGCGTTTTTTGCAGCGGTTCTTTTTTTACTGTCGGCAAATCCAGCATATTACAAATGAAACTATTACTCAAACAAGAAAGGAAAAAAATATGAAAAAACCTGAATATACAACCATATGTAAGAATGGTGTGACTTATATGATGCGGAACGGAATCTGTAAAAACATATCCAACGTTGATGACAGCGTTGAAGAAGTTACGTTTGGTGATGGTATTGATATCATAAATATACCAGAAGGTAATGTTTATGAGCAGGTCAAACGTATCTGTATTGGGGAATCTGTGATTAGCATTCATGTTCCAAACAGTTTATTTCCAAATGTAAGGGAGGTTAAATCAAGTAACGACAGGTATCCTTCAGGGACAATGCTGACAGAAAAAGAGTTTTCTTTTGGGAAAGAGAGAATCTGTTTAAAAAATTCGTTCTGTCTCAGAAAAGACGAAACACTTGATTTGAAAGGTATTTACAGCATTGAGTGTAGAGCGCTAAAAAACTGCAGCGCCGGCAATGTGGCCAATACCGAAGATGTAAAGATATTTGACAGATATGCGTTTTCGCAGACAAAACTGCCTAGAAGGAAACTGCCGGATGAATACGGGGTACGTATGATTGGCACAATGCTTATTGACATAAATAATGGCTGCCGTAAGTTCGTTATACCAGAAGATACAACATCTATTGCGGGGGAAATGTATATATATTCAACAAGTACGATTGATGTGAGATGCAGCAATGAAGTGTTCTTCAGATACAGCAATGTTCTGTTCTGGATGCATGACTATAATATCATATTAAACGGCAGGGACCACATTGATAAATCAGTATTTGAAAAACTGCATGGAAGCAATATCATTTTTAACACTGAAAACTATGAGTATACGGTTATTGATAATATCATCTACACAAAAGATATGAAAACGATTGTCAAATGTAACCGCACAGGTGAAGATAACAAAAAGGTAGTGATACCGGATACTGTTACTGAAATTGGGGATTATGCATTTGCCAATAACGGTGAAATAACAGAGCTTGAGATACCGGGTTCAGTAAAAAAGATAGGGACATGCGCTTTTTCAAACTGTGTAAACCTGCGCTCCGTAAAGATTGAAAATGGAGTCAAGGAACTTGGAAATACGTGTTTCGTCGGCCTTACAGCACTGGAAGAGCTTAAATTGCCAGGAAGTGTTGAGGTTGTTGACACTGTATGTAATATACAGGGCAAAAACAGATATATTGAAATCAATGAAGGGACGAAGAAGGTTAAATTATGGAATGACCATTATCCTGATTTGAACAACTCGTTTTATGCGTCAATAAAGCTTCCGAAAACAATAACTGGTTTTAGCAGGAATTGGCGTAATGAGCTTGCCGGCATAAGGGTTGCTGTCTTAGACAGTGAAAACGTACCAAAAAATACATTACTCGCAATGATGCCGTTACACAGGCCAAAGCCATGTACATTCCATTTTGGGTTTGAAGAAGCCATAAAAAATGAACTGTACTGCATCCAGACACCAAAACGCCGAATTTTTATCCCGTCAGATATAACAGAACCTCAGCTGGCGCGTATTAATGACGCGCTTAACAGCACCGGCTCTGCAATACCTGCAAACATCTTTCAGTACTGCAAAAACACAAACCAAAAACTACCGATGGCATTTCTGGAATGGCAGCAGGCAAGAGATGATGTCACAGAAAAATACTTAAAAAGAAACAGAAAAAAACTCGTCCAGGCGCTTATCCTGGCTGCAATGGATGAGGAACTCGCAAGGTTTCTTGATACAGGTATCTTTCAGAAAAAAGAGATGGAAGACGTGTATGGCATGATTGCCGAGGCTGATGGCATGGAAATGTCAAAAGCGTATGCACTTAATGCAAGTGCAGGAAAAGAAAAGAACGTATTCAGGATTTGATGCTGCCGCCCGGAAAAAATATCCGGGCGGTTTTCTTGTTCCAGTCAGGTGACAGATGTTAACTTAACATAGAGTAGAACGGAAAATCCAGGGCAGACAAAAAATCGTCTAAGGGTAAAATATTCCAGTTTTAGCTTCGCACTCAGGGCTGAATACCAGTTTGTACACTGCACTTAGCCTTACGTCTTGTTCTTTATTCATTTTTCTCTTTTTTTCTCTTTCTCACCATTTCATTCCACGTCTTTACGCTAAGCCTTAAATTGCTGGTCACAAGAATATCTGGGAAGGCTTTTTTAATCATTCTTTTCAGCCGTAAAATTTCTTTTCTGGCCTCTTTTTCTTCTTCTGGTAGGTAGTCCGGAAGGATGATGATGCCAAAGTCAGAGCTGGAAATGGAAGAGAGTTTAATCCACGGGTAAAACGTGCAGTTTTCAGCATACCATGCATACCGGATGCAAATCGATGAAAACTGATGGATATGGTCAGAAATGAAAGTAATGGCTTCTATTATGTTTTGGTCGTTGTATTCTTTTTTATTGTCTGGCGGGTAAAAAATCTCGTGTGTCTGCATTAAAATCCTTTCCGGCTTACTTCCTTTTAAATCCCCACAGCAGCTTGTCGTGCAGATATATTATTTCAAACGAGTGCACTAAGTTGTCTGACGCGCGCATGTAATCGCACTGAAATACAGAGTAATCGATGAATTTTTGTGACGACCGGCAGGAGACCCGGATAGATTCGCCGTCAAGCTGTACATACAACGGTATAACCTGGCCGTCACGGCTAAATGAAGCGATAACTGGCACGGTATCTAAATGACTTTCAATTGTATACAACATTTGCGTTACCTCTTTTTGTATACATTATACCGAAAATATGTTCTTTTTTCAATTCTTTTTTCGTTTTTTACTAAATCCGGCATATTGGATGTATAAATCGTAAAAAGAAAGGAGAAAAAATATGAAAAAACATATGATTGGACCTTATACTGTTGAGGATGATATGCTTTGCAGGGACTCGCAGCGGATAATGACGCCGGCAATGGCGGTAATGTATGACGGACTTAATTGCTTTGCACACAAGATTGGAGGCAGGAATGGCGTGCTGAACTGGCATAAGACATTTTCAAAACTGCATCCTGAAACAGCGCATGAACTGTATATTGTAGTCCTGGAACGTGAAAAGATTTCGGCAGACGATGCATGCACGATGTTTAACGCAGTGATGAACACTGCTGCAGCAGATGTCCTGAAAGCAATGATGGACGGAAATGAAAATCTGACGCGAAAATACATTAACATCCTTCAGCGGGCAGGGTATTAAAACAGCGTATTTGCGCTGTTTTTTCTTTTTACAGAAATCCGGCATATTTGTAGTATAATACAGATAAAGAGAGGTAAAAAAATATGAAAAATAATATAGATGATTCGGTGAACTTATGTTCACCTTCATTGAGCGTAAGCGAATCTGGTAACGAAGAGCTTTGCTCTGAGTTATCACCAGTCTTGGACGAGCGAAGCAGACGTAGTCTGCGATGCTGCGTGGACGGGGTTTCTGATAACTCGCCGTTACCGGCTCGTTACCAGACTACGGGCGAGCGTTCGCCCTACGATGACTCCCCGTACATGTCCAGTAACCACCAAACCAACGAACAACCGGAGGCTGGCCGCGGTCTCCCGTCCATCGATGACGCAACAGAAAAATCTGGCGTAAACAAGAACAAGGTTTCAGGCTCTGACAAACAAAGTAACAGAAATGTTGAGATTATCGACATAAATATGGAAGTGGAGCAATGGTACAGTATTGCAAATCTTGTTTATGTACTGCTTGTTGGATATGTCTGGGTAAGGCATATGATGGGAAGCCCAGCAAGTGGAAATATGCTGAGACTGATTGACAGTATCTTCATCTGGATGGCACTGTGGATTCCGCATGCAGTGAAAGTGGAACCGCTGAAAGCAAAGCTGCCAATCTGGTTTGTCTGGCTGGCTGCGATTGCTGCATTATTTGCATTGGCGATTGTTGGGGTTGCACGGTAAAAAAAGAAGCAGAACTTTCTGCTTCTCTTTTTTTACCTTTCATTATAAGTGCTCGGTATCCAGTCCTCTCTGTGTTTTGCTGCTTCTTCACGTTTTGTTTCTTCATAAATCTCGCTGATTGGTTTATGGTCAATCATAGTGTTTTCCATAAACCTCTGCACCTGCTGCAGCTCTTTTTCAAGCCTTGCATTTTCTTTTGCAAGTGATGCGGCCTCATCACGTAATGACTGGTTTTCTTTTGCAGTGCTTGCCTCTTCAAATTCTTTCAGCATTTTGAGCAGTTCTTTTCGTTCTGCTTTCATCGCATTTAATGATTTAAGAAGCGGCTTTATCCGCAGCCAGTCCGGTTCACGCATTACGGTAAATCCGTTTGATGTAGACGTTTTGATGTCGTCAATATCTTTTTCTGTAGCCTCAAGGACTCCGGCCATGTTAAGTATCCGGCGTTTTCTCTGCAGCTCCTCTTCGGATTTTGCAATCTGACGTGAAAGGTAAGTACAGCGGTCGTTTAGGGTTTTCTTTTTTAATTCTTTTACGTTTCTTTCGTAATCGACTGTGTCTTTTTTGACCATATTCAGTTCTTTTCCCATTTTGGAAGAAATGTAATCCTGAAGTTCTATCTGGAACTTTGCCCCATAACAGTCCTGCAGAGCTTCCTTTGCACAGACTTTGTATTTTTTGCCGTCACGCGCCTGTTCTTTGTTGTCTACGATTGGAACGAAAGTAAAATGCATGTGAGGAACATTTTCATCCATGTGTACATATGCGGAAATGATATTGCTTTCGCCGTGTTTTTGTTTAAAAAAGTCATATGCGTGCTGGAAGAATTCTTCGCATTCTCTGCTGTCATTCGGCACGTAAAATTCTTCACCGTCTACACCGACCTCTTCGTGGCATAACTCCCTTGGCATTGTTACAGCCCAGCTGCAGACAACCTTGACGTCATCACGCTTATAAAGCTTAACGTCATCTTTGTTGATTGTGTCTTTTACAAACTGATAATCCCCAACTCCCTGGTGTCTGTCTTTTGCCATATTGAAATTCATGGCAGACCTGTATTGATGTATATGTGAACCGGCATTCTTCTGAGACCTGCTGCAATGGGCAAGAAGCCGCGGTGCTTCGTTTAATTTAAATTTTGCTACTGATGCCATGTCTGACACCTCCTTTGTTTCAAATTGAAAAGAGAGCTGCTCAACGGAGAACGGGAAATTCCCGGCCGACAAAAAGTCGTCTGCGGGTCAAGTGTTCCGGTTTTAACTTCGCACGTGGGTCTGAATCCAGAATCCCCGTTTGAAGTCTGGTAACGAGCCGATACGGCGAGTTATCATTTTTAATCTGGTAACGAGCCGATACGGCGAGTTATCATTTTTAATCTGGTAACGAGCCGATACGGCAAGTTATCATTTTTAATCTGGTAACGAGCCGATACGGCAAGTTATCAAAATCGTGCTGGTAACGAGCGCGAAGCGCGAGTTATCACAGGCTCTCTGGTAATAATTACCAAATAAATATGACAAAAAAAACAGAAAATAAAACACATGTATTCTTAATTGTCGCCATTCCTGGAGGAGCATACCAAACTGAGTTTTCCTTATTCCCAAATTCCTGCATATTAGAAATGTACAGAAAAAACAACAAAAAGAAAGGAATTAAAAAAATGAAAACGAAAAAAGAGCCAAAAACAAAAGCATTAGAGCTGAAGGTCATTGATGATATTTTTATGGTTGAAAAAGGCAGCCGTAAGCTGATAGGATTAAGAAGATAAATGGGAATTCTCGGTAATTTAATTACCGAGATGAAAACGCCTAGACATACAAACAAATAAAAATATCGTTTACGACTTATTGATTTCTCTACGTTTTGGCGTAGAGAAATTTTTATTTTCATTAAAATTTTTTCGCAAAAAATCATCCCCTTTTAGATTTTTTCAGCATATTAACTATGTAAGAAAAAAACAGGAGGTTTTTGATATGGCAAAGAAAAAGTCCATACGGGTTGATTTTGTAAAATCTTGCATTACATATAACAAACTGAATAAAATTGCCATATCAGGCATTGAAAATATCTGTAAGAGACTGAACCTTGACAGCATCTATAATGTCATTAACGGCAGATTTACAATTCCTTCTAAAAAACCGTCAGGTAAGAAGTCTTCTTCAAAGCGTGTCGTAAAATGCGATACCGTATTTGTTACTTACAGGTTTTGCGGACATCCGACAGAAGAGCAGGCATCAGACTTAAACCAGAATATTGGCGCTTCACGTTTTATGTGGAACCGCATACTCTCAGATTATAAATTGATGTGGAAAATGTACGGCATTTCAATACCTATGACTCCGGCTGATTACAAAGATGTATCCGGTCTGGAATGGCTTAATGACAGGGATTCCCTGGCACTGGCAAATGTTCAGTTAAATCTTGAAAAGGCAAGAAGTGACTATTTTGCCGGTGGAAGAGGCGCTCCTAAACGTAAGAAAAAGCATCAGTGCAAGGATTCTTATACGACAAATCGCGTCGGAAAAAATATCCGCATTGAGGATGGAGGTCTTCGTCTTCCAAAGATTAACGGCTTGATAGAGCTTTCAATACACAGACCGATTAAGCCAGACGGCACACTAAAAAGTGTTACGGTTACACATGAACCTGATGGCAAATGGTATTTTTCAATCCTGATTGAGTATCCAGCTGAAGAAGTTGAATTATCAGACGGACTGCATAAGCTTTTTGCTTCCGGCGATATCAACACAATTTCCGGAATCGGGCTTGATATGTCAGTGCCTTTCTTATATATAGATTCATCAGGAAATAAACCTTCTTATGAATTAAACGGAAGAGAAATAAAATTTGTTAAACAGTATCGGAAGCTCGAGAAACGCATTGCAAAAGAACAGCGCAGACGTTCTCATATGGTTAAGGATTCTAACAATTACAACAAGCAGAGCGAGAAAATCGCCAGACTGCATGCGAAAGCCAAGCATCGCAGGGAAGATTTTCTTCATCAGATTGCTGTAAGGCTTGTCAGAACTTACGATGTAATTGCGATTGAAGACCTCGATATGGCAGCAATGAAAAAGGCTCTCAGCCTTGGAAAATCCGTATCCGATGTCGGATGGGGAAGATTCACGGCAATCCTGGAGGAGCTCTGCCTGAAGTACGGAAAGATTCTTGTACGTGCCAGCAGATGGTATCCTTCTTCTAAGACATGTCATCATTGCGGTTATAAAAACGATGATTTGCAGCTATCTGACAGGGTTTATGTCTGCCCGGTATGCGGGAATATTATGCCCCGCGACAAAAACGCAGCCATTAATATCCTGGAAGAAGGATTGAGAACCATTAAGGAGAATATGATTAGACCATCAGTAGAAGGATATAATAAGCCTTCACTGATTACTACGATTGCATAAAATGCAGTCTTTTGGTAACCAGATAACTTTACCGGTGGAACGCCGGAGTAGCCCGCCGAGCTACGGGGTCACGCTTACAGACGTGACATAATATGTCACCCGGATAGGCAGGAAAAGAGAGAGCCTGCGGGCTCGAAGCCTGTATCTTTAGACTGTCTTCTTCGGAAGCCTGCTTCTTTAGATGCGGGTAGTTCACGAAAATACGTAAAACGTATGAGTAAGAATATCACATTACATCTGATAGAAACAGGCCGCGATTCGGAAACCGCTGAATTCATCGGACTTGGGCTGCTTACACCGGCAGCAGCAAAGAATTTGTATGAGTATGCTGTAGGTAACGGAAAAAGCGATATTGCAGCGTATCTGATGGATGCCATGGAAAAAAACAAGAAAAAGACTTCTATGCGACTGTAAAGCTCTGAAACGGTGCCACGCATTTTATTTTGCGTGGCGCTTTTTTTTGTGCAGAAAACAGAAAAGACTGACTGCTCCGCACAGATAAATCTGGCGGAGCAGTCAGAAAAAGAAAACAAAAATAATTTTATTTTGCATATTAACGAAGAACGGGAAATTCCAGGCCGACAAAAAGTCGTCCGCGGGTTAAATGTTCCGGTTTTAACTTCGCACGCGGGTCTGAATCCCCGTTCGAAGTCTGGTTACGAGCCGGAACGGCGAGTTATCAATTTTAATCTGGTAACGAGTCCAGCTCTGCTGACGAGTTATCAAAAAATCCGCAAAAAAATCTACTCTTGAAGCTGCCTTAGCCGGTAGCTTCTCTTTTTTCTTTCCCGCAAAATCCGGCATATTAGCTGGAGACAAAAAACTCAAAAAAATTAAAAAAAAGAAAGGAAAAATAAAATAACATGGATATAAAAGAGGAAAATGGCGTTAAGTATTTTTTCGACAATGGTGAAGCAGCAACGGATATCGAGGTCGCTCCTGAAGTCGAGGAATTAATGTTGAAATATAGCTTACAGATGCCAAAAAGCAAGAAATCATTTCCAAACGTTAAGAAACTGATTATTGAAAAAGACGTTTGGGATATAAAAATTCCAAACACATTGTTTCCAAATGTCCGCGAGGTAGTATCACATACCGAGACGTTTTTAAGTGGAAAATATCTGCTCAAACGAGATGGCTTCACCTACTTAAAAAATGTGTTCTGCCCTGATAAGGATGATACAATTGTTTTGTCGCAGATATATGCCATCGATGCCCGTGCTTTTGCTGGATGCGAATGTGTTAACCTGGAAAGAACCGAAAATATCATCATTATGAGCTGCTGTGCATTTGATGATTCCGGATTTTTGAAACAGCCATTTAAAAATGGCGTTAAGATGGCTGGAAGCATTCTTGTGGATGTTGATTATGATGCAGACGAGGTAATCCTTCCTGATGAAGAGAACGCAATCGTAAAGGTGGCTGATAATGTTGATTTGACAAAAATAAAAAAACTTGTTATCCATAATGCTGAAAGCCTCAAAAGGCAAAATTGGCCGAAGAACGTGGTTTTTAACGCAGGAGATAAACATGTCTATTGCCAACTCATACAAAGCCTGGCGCACCACAAAGATATTTTTGGATATGCGGATGTAGAAAATCTAGAAATCCAGTCTTCAGAATATACAATCATTGACGGCATCATCTACACATCAGACCTGAAAACAGTTATTGCAGGATGCCTTAACCTTGACAAAGTAGTAATTCCTGAGGGAGTGACAATAATTGAGAGAGAGGCGTTCAAAGACTGTATGCTGACATCACTGCGGCTTCCTGATTCACTCACAACTCTCAGTCGGGCGGCCTTTATGGACTGCGAACGGCTAAGGACTGTAGAACTTGGAAGTGGCGTCAATAGAATCTGCCGCGACGTATTCATGGCCTGTAAGAGCCTCGAGGCGATAATAATTCCTCCACAGGTTGAAGGAATCGAAGATTATGCTTTCAGCTGCTCTGGATTAAAATCGGTCGAGCTGAATAGCGGACTGAGACATATCGAAAACAATGCATTTTTTGGAACTCCAATGACAGATATCGTTCTTCCGGAAGGAGTGCAGCTCTCAGGAAGACCATTTGGGGCAGACCTGACACATATCACTGCCGTAAGTGCAGACGAAAACCTGATATCTGCTGTAATGGAAAGACCAGTGGCGTTATATCAGAAAGGCAACAGGGCTTTTGTCCTTAAAGCCGATTTTGCAGGAAAGACAGCCTATCTGCCAAAGCTTATCAAATCAAACCAGAAAGAAGATTTTATTGTTAAAGCGACGCAGTTTTTCTGCAGCGCACAGCCGGAGCATTGCGATTTTTGGCAGTTTGCCTACTCAACAAAATGCCAGGAAAATACGGCTCTTCTGGAATACCTTAATTCTGGCTCAGAAGATGCAAAAAAATATCTGAAAAAGAATTCCTGCCGAATTATAGCTCGGCTTATTGGAGAAGGAGATGAAGAGCTTGCGGTTAAGTTTTTAAAGACCGGTCTGGTCTCAAAAATTACCCTAAAAAAACTGCTTACGACGACAGAAGAGAAGAGTATGGTTTCGATAAAGTCATATATTCTTGAACAGCTTAACAGCAGTGATACCTCCAAGGAAAATTTCTATATCTAACACTAAGAACAGGCAAAAATGCCTGTTCTTTTTTGCCTGCAAAAAATCCGGCATCTTGTATGTAAATAAAGGTACGCTGATGGAAATGCGCTTTCGCTGGTGCAGAAAAAATGCGGAAAAATAACCAAAAATACAATTTCTGCAATACGAAAATATGTTCTGTTCTTTAAGCTGCCGGCTAAAGCGGCTTCTTCTTTTTTCCCAAATAAAATCCTGCATATTAAACAAGAAAAAAACAAACAAGAAAGGAATCAAAAAAAATGGCAAAAAAAACAACAGCAAAAAAGAATAAAGAAAACGTAAAAATTTTGGAAAATGGGCTGGTCCTGAGTGAAGAGGATATGACAATCCTTGGGTTGTCTGAAGAGAAAAGAAGGGAAAAACCAAAGTATCTTGAAATTCCAGAAGGAGTTCTGACAATTAAAGAGGAAGCATTTCGGAAAAATCATAGCCTGAAACGTGTGATTCTACCAAAATCATTAAAACGTATTGGGAGTAATGCGTTTTATGACTGCAGTGAGCTGAAAGAAATTTCAATTCCGGAAGGGGTTGAGGTCTTAGAGCTTGGAGCCTTTGCATACTGTAAGAACCTTACAAAGATTGAGCTGCATGAGGGATTAAAAATCATTTCTGATAATGTCCTGCAAGGTACATGTGTTGAAAAACTGGAGCTTCCTGCGTCAGTGCGAGTACTTGGAAATAATGCATTAACACCCGTAAGATACCTCAAGCTTAACGAAAAAATGCCGCACAATCTTATTCGAGCTATTGCTCCAATGGATTGGAGTACATATTGGATGTACAGCAATGATTCTACAAAAGCAATGACTGTCGAACTTGAATTTCCGGATAAGAAATTGTACCTCCCAAAATTCATCAATGAAGCAGAATCTGGCCTTTGTGAATGTGCTTTGAATTCCGGAATGCACGAGCAGGAAAATTCAACTTTTGCATACGGCGGCCGCGGCGGAACATCGTATGATACTGCAATAAAGACGTATTTCTACTTGACAGAAACAGGGAAAGAAATACCTGAAAGCATGACTCAGTACACAAGAAGAGTTGCAAAACGAATTACCGAATATCTGATAGAAAAAGACAGGACAGAAGATGCCGCCAAGTTTATCAGGCTGAACCTGCTGACTCCGAACGCAATGGAATCTTTGTATAGTCTTGCAGTCGACCTTAAGCGTGCTGATATTGCAGCTTATCTGATGGAAGCGATAAATGCAAGAGGAAAGAAAACCTCAATGAGGCTTTAAGCTTTGCCACTAAGAGAAAAAAGCAGCGCCTTCGGCGCTGCTTTTTTTTGCTGACCAAAATCCGGCATATTGGATGTATATTTCAGACAAAAAAAGAAGGGAGAAAGGTAATGACTCATTTGGAAAAATATTCCGAAGATATTGCAAAAATTGCATGCTCTGGAGAGCTGTTTGGAGTAATGTGAGGAGACGATAGACCCGTCAGCTGTCGCAATGCTATTTGCCAAAACTGCTTATTCTACAATGCACGTCCAGACCCTGATGATTGGTGTTCTCAGGACGAACGTCGCAAATGGTCATATTCCGAATGCTGACACACAAGAACAAGATGAGACCGCATTTCTGCGGCCTCTTTTTTTTTGCACAGAAAACCAAAAAAACAAAGAGAAAAAAGCGAACAAAAATAATTTTATTTTGCATATTAGATGTATGGAGATGGATATATTGTTACGGATTTCTAAATCGGCTGTCGGAATCCGGCATCGCAACCACTCGGCGAAAACAATGTACGAATCCTTAGAAAACTAAATAATCGCCAGAATATTTTTGTACAGGAACAAATTGAGAAGACAATTGTGCGAAATACAAAAAAATATGGTCAAAAAAAGCATAAGGAGGAAAACCTGCATGCAAAATTTAAAGGTTAGGGCCATGGCTGCAGCCATGGCAGCAATTACTGCTGTAACACCGGTATTGTCTACTTGTACCGAAGTGTTTGCAGAAACTGTTGACGACTATTCTGGCAGCGAGTCTGTAGACGGCACTGTAAAGATTGAAACAGAAGCCGGCAGCAGCCAGGAAGATATAGCAGAGACAGTAGACACTAGCGATAATCCGTTTCTCTTTATTAAAATCCAGTCAGATGGAGGAACTGTAATCGTTAATGAAGGAGAAAAGAATGAACAACGAATCAGACTGGTAAAAGAAAAAGATGCGGTTTCAGAGGAGACGGTATCCAAGATTAACATTTACGACAAAGATGATATTCTGATTTCAAATGAAAACGCCGAAGCGAACAATTACACATATGTGTATGAAACGGCATCGGCAAGTGCAGTCACCCTGAAAGCTCTGGCAGATGACGGATATCAGGTTGAGAAATTTGATATTTCAAAAACTGTTGACGGAATAGACATGCCTGAAGACTCTGACTTTAAAAAAGGCGTTGATAAATATGAAAATATTGTATTTATGACCGAAAATAAAAAAGCAGAAATTGGCTTTGCAAAAAAAGAAACAAAAGAAATTGCTGATGCTGCTGAGTCAGATGATTTGATAACTGTTGATGGCAAGGCTGATAAAACAGATGAAACGGAAGCTGATATAACAAAAGCAGAAGAAGGCTCGGTTGATTTGTCAGTTATTGAAAAGACGGAACCGGAAGGCGATACTGAAAACACAGAAACTGAAGATGAGGCTAAAAGTGATGAAATAACAGTGAATGATAAACAGGAACCAGATACTGGTGAAGCCAGTGAAGATACGCCTGTAGAGACAGTGGAAGATACTGTGGAAGAAACAACTGTTGAGGAAGAAAAGACCGCTGAAACAGTATCAGAAGACAAGGAAACGGTTGAAGATGTTGACAGTGAAAGCAAAGAAGATGTGGTTGCCGGTGATGATGGTAACACAGAAGAAAAGCCGGTAGAGCAGGTTGAAATAACTGGTGAGACACACTTTGTTGAAACAGCTGACGGAGTGAAAGACCTCGACAAGAAAGATTTTCAGACTGGAAGGCTTGTAGTTCTCACTGATGCGGCTGAAGATATTATTGACCAGGAACATGTTATTGGAACTTATGGAAATATCTATCTTCTGCAGTATAAATCTGTTGAACAGGCCATGAACGCTTACATTTATTATCAGACTCACGCAAGTGCAGTGGAGCCGGATGTTGCGGTTGAGGCAGCGGAAACGATGGAAACTGCTGAAGCAGTGGAAGAAAAGACTGGAGGAAATATCACAGCAAGCGAGGAAGAAGGCAGCACAGCCGAAACGGTTGAAGATGTTGGCGACAATGCGGATAACACCGATAACAAAACTGAGACTATGGAGGAAACGCCTGATATCGCTGAGGCTGATATATCCACATCAGATACTGATGTAAATACAAATATTGTTGACTTTGAGGTATCAGAATCTGCAAATCCGATTTCAGCCATGAATGACGCAGCAGGTGAGACGACACCAGTTAACACGACTGACTCAGATAAAGTAATTGCGCTTATTGATACAGGTGCAAACGAATCTGCAAATATAATTGAAAGAGTGTCTTTGATTGATGATGTGATGGTTGGCTCAAATTCACACGGTGATGATATGGTTAAAGCCATTGTATCACAGAATGAAAATGCAAAAATCATTTCTATCAGGGCACTTGGAGATGATGGACAGGGTACTGTTTCATCTATTATTGCAGGAATTGAATATGCAATCAACCAAAAGGCAGATATCATCAACTTGTCTTTATATGCAAGGGCTAATTTAGCAAATGAAGTTGTAAAAATGGAAATCGAAAAGGCTATAAATAACGGTATAGAAGTTGTTGGCGCAGCAGGTAATGATTGTGCCAATGCGAAGAATTATATACCGGGAAGCATTGACGCAGCGTGGATTATTGGTGCGTGTGATGAGTCTGGATTTAGAATATCATTTTCAAACTATGGAGAAACCGTAGATTATAATGTAATCGCTAAATCAACATCAGAAGCCGCTGCAAAATTTAGTGGGTATATATCTAAATTTGGAACAAAGGATATAAATTTCAATAAATCAGAATTAACAAATGATACTGATGATAGTGAAAATATCATATTGGAATCTGATATCTTTAAAACAGCAGATGACCCGCTTCCATATGAAACAAAAGTATTGTTGATAGATTATCACAATGGAAAAACATCTGAGTTACCATCAGGATGGATAAGCGGAGTAGGCTACACTGCTGCAGATGAAATGAAGGCTCATTTCTATAAAACCAGAGCTGATAAAAATAAATATATGGCATCAGCATCAGATACAAATGACTCAGATGATTTTGCATACGCATTAAGATTCAGCTTTTGCATTGAACCTGGAAAAACATACAGCAATTATGGAGAGCATGATAAAGTTGTTCGCTTAGATAATAGAACTGGTAACAATGCAAGAAGGATGACTAAAGCCGTATTTTATTTATTCGGCGGCCCGGCATTTGACGTAAATGCAACAACAGCTGACGGCAAAAAGCAATATAATTTCAAATCCATTATGAATGAATATGGCGCAAAAACCGGAGATAACAGATATTCTATCACACACTGGGTACTTGCATGGCTATACGCCCAAGGAACATCAGAAAAAAACCCTGGGGCTTCATGTCATGCAGAAAATTTGAGTAGTGATGGAAAAAAATATATAAAAAACATCATTGCAAAACTTGATGAAATGCCAATGCCTTCCGAAACAGGTGGTTCATTATCAAAAACCTCAGTGAATTCATCGTTAGATGGCAATGGACAAAGAGTTTCAGAAAGTGTCACATGGTCAGCCCTTGTGGAAGATTATCTTGCATTACAGGTTCCAAAGAATGTCACAGTTATCAACGATGCAACTGGGACAGCAATCACAGTGAATACATCAGGTGTTGCAAAAATCCCTGGTAATACGACATTCCATTTTGTAATGCCTGCATCAATGTCCAAAAAGATTACTATGCAAGGAACAACTACATATCCAACAAATTTTAGAGCATACAGAACTAATGATGCTAAGAATACAAATGAACAGGAAATGTGTTTTTCATTTTATAATGCAGAAGGGCGAGGTAAAAAGTTATCTATATTGGTGCCAACACAAGAACCGTCACCAACTCCAATACCAACTCCAACACTGATGCCAACCCCAATTCCTTCACCAACTCCAACCCCTGTACCATGTCAGGTATATGTTACAAAACATTCAACTGCAACAGCTGCTGTTCTTGCAGAAAATGAATATAGCGTTGGCGGAGCAGTATTTGGAATTTACTCAGATGCAGGATGTTCTCAGGAAATCGGAAGGGTGACAACCGGTGATAATAGTGTATCAAACCCATTACAGCTCCCCTGTACAAGTGCTGGAAATTACACTTATTACGTAAAAGAGCTTGCAGCACCGGCTGGACATAATTTAAATACAGAAGT
>OOCB01002053.1_pt1 | contig 24573 bp, 18 predicted proteins | sample 1671351 | NCBI WGS metagenome assembly OOCB01 (sample SAMN06348148, study PRJEB24527) | human gut metagenome | biome: human gut; feature: ankylosing spondylitis patient; material: feces | host: Homo sapiens | place: China | collected 2015-10 | reverse complement strand
CTCCCACCCGGAAACTCACCGCAAAACAAATCTTTCCTCAATCCCCCAAATATCGCAGAAAATAAGAAACTCACCCAGATTTTTAAAAGCTTTTCCGCCAAAACGCCCATGTTTTCCGCAATATCCCAAAAACAATCGAAAATATTTTGTGCAATTTCGATATTTAGCTTGAAAAATTCGAAAAGTTTTGGTAAAATATGACCATAGGCAATAAGCAGTATCGCCAGAACATCTGAACTCCGTAATTTGCGGAAGTCTTTTGAAAAAATGGCAAAAAAACATATACGGGAGGGATTCATATGGATATTTATGGAACAAAACAGATCCGAAATGTTGTACTTTTAGGGCACGGCGGCGCCGGTAAGACGACGGTAGCCGAGGCACTGGCTTATCTGACCGGCGTTACAAAGAGAATGGGCAAGGTTGCTGACGGAAATACGATCAGTGACTATGATAAAGAAGAGATCAAGAGACAGTTCTCGATCTCCACTACAATGGTTCCGATCGAGTACGAGGGAGCAGAAGGAAAGATCAAGATCAATCTTCTTGATACCCCGGGTTACTTCGATTTCGTTGGTGAAGTGGAAGAGGCTGTCAGCGCCGCTGACGCAGCGATCATTGTTGTAAACTGCAAGGCAGGGATCGAAGTTGGTACAGAAAAAGCATGGGATCTGTGTGAAGAATATAAACTCCCGAGAATCATATTTGTCACAAACATGGATGATGATCACGCATCCTTCCGTGAACTGATCTTAAAACTTGAGAAGAAGTTCGGAAGAAAGATCGCTCCGTTCCAGGTGCCGATCCGCGAAAACGAGAAATTCGTCGGTTTCGTAAACGCAGTCAAGATGCAGGGCCGCCGCTTTACGAACCTGTCCGATTATGAGGACTGCGAGATCCCGGAGTACACAAAGAAAAACCTCGGAATTATCCGTGACGCCCTGATCGAGGCAGTTGCCGAGACGAGTGAAGAGTACATGGAACGTTACTTCTCCGGCGAAGAATTCACGCAGGATGAGATTTATACCGCAGTACAGACTCATGTGTGCGACGGTTCGATCGTTCCGGTCATGATGGGTTCCGGAACCAACTGCCAGGGCTTCAATGCGCTGTTAAATGCGATCGACCGCTACTTCCCGTCACCGGATAAGGGCGAGTGCGTCGGCGTTGACGTATCAAACGGCGAGCATTTCACCGCAAAATACAATGACGAGGTTTCCCTCTCTGCGAGAGTATTCAAGACCATCGTTGACCCGTTTATCGGAAAATATTCCTTAATGAAGGTATGCACCGGAACATTAAAACCGGACAGCACCCTTTATAATGTAAATAAAGACGCAGAAGAAAAGATCGCAAAAGTCTACGTGCTGAGAGGCAAGGACGTGATCGAGGTTCCGGAGTTAAGGGCCGGCGATATCGGTGCTGTAGCGAAACTCTCCGTGACACAGACCGGCGATACGATCGCCCTCAGATCTGCTCCGATCGTATACCACAAACCGAAGATCTCCACACCGTACACTTATATGCGTTTTGCAGCCAAGACAAAGGGCGACGAGGACAAGATCTCCAGCGCACTCGCAAGAATGATGGAGGAGGATCTGACACTCCGCGTTGTGAACGATACGGAGAATCGTCAGAGCTTACTCTACGGAATCGGTGACCAGCAGCTTGAAGTTACAGTCAGCAAGCTTCTCGGCCGCTACAAAGTCGATGTGGAACTCTCCAAACCGAAATTTGCGTTCCGTGAGACGATCCGCAAGAAAGTGGAAGCTCCTGGCCGCTATAAGAAACAGTCCGGTGGACACGGACAGTTCGGTGATGTCAAGATGTCCTTTGAACCGTCCGGCGATCTTGAGACCCCGTATATTTTTGAAGAGAAAGTATTCGGCGGAGCGGTTCCGAAGAACTACTTCCCGGCAGTTGAAAAAGGCGTGCAGGAATGCTGCTTAAAGGGACCTCTGGCAGGATACCCGGTAGTCGGCATCAAGGCAACTCTTCTCGATGGCTCCTACCATCCGGTAGACTCCTCCGAGATGGCGTTCAAGATGGCATCAACAATGGCCTTCAAGAAAGGATTTATGGAAGCAAATCCTGTTCTCTTAGAGCCGATCGCCTCTGTGAAAGTCGTTGTTCCGGATAAGTTCACCGGCGATGTTATGGGTGATTTGAACAGAAGAAGAGGACGCGTTCTCGGAATGAACTCTCTCCATGGCGGAAAACAGGAGATCGTGGCGGATGTCCCGATGTCCGAGATGTTCGGCTACAATACGGATCTCCGCTCCATGACCGGCGGTATCGGAGAATTCTCCTATGAATTCAGCCGTTACGAGCAGGCTCCTGGCGATGTACAGAAGAAAGAAGTGGAAGCGAGAACCGCAGGCGGAGAAGTGGACGCTTAAAGTTTTTGCACGTAACTGTGAGGGCACTGAACAGTTACGAACAGACTACGAATTCAGGGATCAGCCGCAAGGCTGATCCCCTTTTTACGCGAACAACGAGCCAAAGTCCGCTCTTGCGCGAGACCTTGGCGACTGTCGCGATAACAAGGGGAAACTCGCGAAGCGTGTTTTCACTTGTTGAGGTCAAAAGATATTTACGTTCCGCATGATACAGGCAAATTCCATTCCCTGCCTATTACCTTGCAGAAGAGGTAAGAGACTTCCGTGGTCTTGTTAAAATACAGACTTCCTGACCGGAGTGAGGAGATTTCCCGGAACGTTCACAGTTTTGCCGAACTTATGCCATAGTTTTCCATTGACTTCCATCTGGACAGAAAGAGAGAAAAATGGTATAGTTATTAACTGATAAGCTATAAATGCAGACGAATGAACGGAAAAATCGTTACAGTTTATGGATGATCGTTTTATGAACAAAGACTGGAACGTGACAGCCTGCTGATCGGATAAAAGATTTCCGGGATGCAGAATGCTCCGACAGAAAATGAGGAATTAGAATGAGAAAATGGTTTTTGATCATGGCCGCGGCGCTTGTACTCTGCTCCGCGTGCGGAAAGAAAGACACTTCGGTGAACGGTGTGACCCAGGAAGCGCAGGCAAGTTCAACAGAAGCGGAGAGCCTTTATAAGGAAGGAACCGGGTATGTTGGAGAAGAAGATTATGAGAGTGCGATCGAATCACTGTTAAAATGTATTGAACTCGATCCGAATTACAGCAAAGCTTATATCCAGCTTTCCAAGGCATATATCGGAAATGAGGAATATGACGAGGCGGAGGCAATCTTAAAACAGGGATATGAAAAGACGAAAGATCCGTCCCTGGAGAAAGAGCAGGAGAACTGCATCCGCTCGATCTGCCAGGTCCTGACAGACAATGAAGACTATGAGACTGCGATCCCGTGGCTCTTAAAGCTTCAGGAGATCGACGGGGTTACCGTGGAGAACTCCTTACAGCTCTCAGAAGCGTACTCCATGATGGATGACTACGAAAACGCAGTGGCAGTCCTCCAGAAAGCGGATCAGAACGATGAGAGTATTAAAAGTGCTCTGCTGGAGGCGAGAATTTCCTACGGGCAGTATTGTTATGACGAAGGGAAAAATGACCAGGCGATTGAGACTTTAAAGGCCGTGATCGATGAGGCTCCGGACCGGATCGATGCGTATTCCATGCTGATCACCGTGTATGTTGATACCGGAAAGGCAAAAGAGGCGGAGAGCATCGTCCAGAGCGGACTGGAGCGCTTTGTCAACCAGAATTCCACGGTGACGGATGAGCAGCTGGATGAATTTTTAAATTCAGCATCCTCCTATTATATGGAACTTGAGGATATGGATGCATGCCTGAAATTCTGGGAGAAGGCAGCTTCCATGAGACCTGGAAATAAGAGCTATAAAGAGGAACTGGACAGTTATCGTTCTTCCGCAGCGGATGAGGCATATGCGAAAGCAGATGAACTCCTGGAGGCCGGAGATGTGGAAGGCGCTTCCAAATATTACAAACGTGCGTTCGCACTGGCTCCGTCCAACTATGACGCGGGCGTGATCAGCGGTGGAGATTATACATATTGCCTTAACAAGGACGGTTCCTGGAGACTTGGATGGTATACGGATGAGACCGGCGGCTCTTATTACTTCAGCTCGGCGGCCGGACGCCTCTATGCGAGTGCAGTGACAGGATACCAGCAGCTTGACGGCGCGGTATATTACTTCGAGGATGACGGAAGAATGCTGGTGGACGACACGACTCCGGACGGACGTTTCGCGGATGTGGACGGAAAATTGTTGGATCACAATCCATATGAGGATGATGAGACAGCCGGCGATGAGACGGATGCTGCAGATGAAACGGAAGAAGAAACGGCGGCAGAGACCGAAGAGGAAACTTCCGCTGCGGCAAAGGAGACGACAGCGGCGGTAAAAGAAACTGTGAAGGAGACCACAAAGGCAAATCCGCAGCCGACACAGGCAGCAGCCGTAAATTCCGGAAATCTGAAACTGAATGCCGATACGCTCCAGGAGGCAAGCGACAAGGGCGGAACAAACACTTACGAGAAGACGGAACTCTTTGACGGATCGACTGGAAAACTTACGATGGGCGATGTATATAACTGTCTGTCCAAATACGGAAAGACCGAGTGGGTATCCCAGAAGCTTCCGTATGAGCTGAAAGTTGCAAACGTAAAGGTATGGATCCTTCCGGGCGACAACTGGAATACAACAGGACTTGTCATCAAGGATGCATCCCAGTACTTCGAGGTCCTGAAGAAGAAAGCACTTCCTGACAATGTACAGTTTGCGGTCGAGTTTGACTCCTCCGCAGCCGATAAGCTGGATATCAGCAAGGTGAGACGTACGAACGGAAACTAAAAATTGCAATAATATAAGAAGGGGCGGGAATCCCGGCAGAAGTGTCAGGGTTCCCGCCCTTTTTCCAGTTTGCGCGAACAGCGAGCCAAAGTCCGCCCTTTCTTATGAAACTAAAAAGCGCCGCCTGGGATCCATAATAGAAACCGGGCGGCGTAAAAGATTTTCTGAAATTCAGGATTACAGAAGTCCCTCGTTGTACTTTCTGATGAGCTTCTGGATCTTGTCTGTCGGGGACAGGGAGTTTCCGATGGAAACGTCGTGGTTTAAGGAGTTGATGATGGCAGCAATGTACTTGCTCATATCAGCTTCCACATACCATTCCTTTGTGAAGAGTTCCGGGGAACGGTAGTTTAAGTTTGTTGTGACAACGCTGTCGATATAACCCTTCTGGTAGAACTCGTCGAATTTGTCGAAGCCTGCAGTGAAGAGACCGAAGGTACAGCATACAACAACCTTCTCAGCTTTGCGCTCCTTTAACTCTTTTGCGGTGTCGAGCATGCTCTCGCCGGATGCGATCATATCGTCGACAACGATCACAGTCTTTCCTTCTACAGAGCTTCCGAGGAACTCATGGGCAACGATCGGGTTTCTTCCGTTGATGACCTTGGAGTAGTCTCTTCTTTTGTAGAACATACCCATATCAACGCCGAGGTTGTTGGCGAGGTATACGGCACGGCTCATAGCACCCTCATCCGGGCTGATGACCATTAAGTGGTCTTTATCGATCTTTAAGGTATTGTCATGTTTAAACAGTGCTTTCACGAACTGGTAGGTCGGCATGAAGTTGTCAAGACCGGATAACGGGATCGCATTCTGTACACGCGGGTCGTGTGCATCAAATGTGATGATGTTGGACACGCCCATGCTTACTAACTCTTCAAGCGCCATTGCGCAGTCTAAAGACTCTCTGTGAGTACGCTTATGCTGACGGCTCTCGTAAAGGAACGGCATGATCACGTTGATGCGGTGTGCAGTTGATGCGGTCGCACCGATGATCCTCTTTAAGTCCTGGTAGTGGTCATCCGGGGACATGTGGTTTACATATCCGGACATCTTGTAGGTGAGAGAGTGGTTTGTCACATCGACCATGCAGAAAATATCGGTTCCGCGAACAGACTCATTTACGATTCCCTTTGCTTCACCGCTTCCGAAACGCGGGCATGCGCAGTCGAGAAGGTAGGAGTCAACATCGTAGCCGCGGTACTGTAAATTGCCCTGACGGCGAATTAATTCTTCCGTATCGTTGCGGCGGAAGTTTACGATGTGGTCATTGACTTTCTGCGCAAGATCACGGCAGCTCTCAAGAGCAGCGATCTTAAGCGGTGCGAGCGGCAGACGGTCGTTGAAAACGTACTGATTAGACATGTCAGATAATCCTCCGATTTTTAGTGGTGCGGTCTGATCCCTTGTCGGGTCAGACTGTCCGATCATATTTTTGACCTGCATTTCCTTATTTATACGGGATGAGCAGGCATTCCACGCCGAGTATACCATTTTCGGACATTTTTCGTCAATAGTTTCGCATGAAAATTCGTCAGAACATTCCTTTACAAATTGGAGGAAGATTGGTATGATTGTGTTTAGAACCATGCAGGAAGGGAAAATAAAGTGAAATATCAGGGACATAAAATTACGGCAGTCGCTCCCGGTTCCATCGCAGAAGAACTGGAACTGGAGCCGGGCGATGTGCTTCTTACCATAGACGGGGAGGAACTGGAAGATATCTTCGACTATGATTATATGACGGACGCTGAGAGCTTCGTGATGGTCGTCCGGAAAGCAGACGGCGAAGAGTGGGAACTTGAGATCGAGAGCGGCGGGGAGGACTTAGGACTCACCTTCGAGAACGGACTCATGAGTGACTACAAGTCATGTTCCAACAAGTGCATCTTCTGCTTTATCGACCAGATGCCGCCGGGAATGCGTGAAACTCTCTACTTTAAGGACGATGACTCGAGACTTTCGTTCCTCCAGGGAAACTACATCACCCTGACAAATATGAAGGACAAGGATATCGAGCGTATCATCCGTTTCCATCTGGCTCCGATCAATATCTCGGTCCAGACGATGAACCCGGAGCTGCGCTGCAAAATGCTCCACAACCGGTTTGCGGGGGAGGCGTTAAAGAAGATCGACCGGCTTTACGAGGCGGAGACGGAGATGAACGGGCAGATCGTTCTCTGCAAAGGCGTCAATGACGGAAAGGAACTGGCGTACACGATCGAGCAGCTCTCAAAGTATGCGCCGGTAATGCAGAGTGTGTCGGTTGTTCCGGTCGGACTCTCGAAATACCGTGACGGCCTTTATCCGCTGGAACCGTTTACAAAGGAAGATGCCTGTGAGGTCATCGACCTGATCGAAAAATGGCAGAAGATCAATTATGAGCGCCACGGGATCCATTTTATCCATGCAAGCGACGAGTGGTATATTCTGGCGGAACGGGAGATGCCGGAGGAAGGACGCTATGACGGATACATCCAGCTGGAAAATGGCGTCGGCATGCTGCGTCTCCTTCAGGAAGAGGTGATGGACGCCCTGGACGGGAAGAAGGACGACGGGGTGAAGGAAGAACTCTCGATCGCGACGGGATACCTGCCGTACCCGTATCTGGAAAAGCTTGTGAGGGAGATCGAAAAGGTCTATCCGGGACGAAACGTCCATGTATATCGGATCCGGAATGACTTCTTCGGGGAGAAGATCACGGTGGCCGGCCTCATCACGGGGCAGGATCTGATCGCACAGCTGAAAGAAAGACCGCTGGGAGAGAGATTGCTTCTTCCGGCCGTCATGTTCAAAAGCGGAGAAGAAGTTTTCCTGGATGACATCACAAAGACCCAGGCGGAAGATGCTTTACAGATTCCGATAAATATAGTAAAATCAAGCGGATATGACCTTGTCGATGCGATCCTCGATCCGGAAGCGGCGAGAGAGCAGACTGCGGAACACGGGGCATATGAGCTTACAATGAAAGACGCCGGACTCACGGAAGACGGAGAAGTCATTCCGGACTGGGACAGCGAAGTATAGAAATGAGGAAAAAATATGAGTAAACCAGTAGTGGCGATCGTCGGCAGACCGAATGTGGGAAAATCCACACTCTTTAATGTACTTGCCGGCAGCACGATCTCGATCGTAAAAGATACTCCGGGTGTGACAAGAGACCGTATCTATGCGGACTGCACCTGGTTAAACAACAACTTTACCCTGATCGATACAGGCGGAATCGAGCCGGATTCCAAGGACATCATCCTTGCCCAGATGCGGGAACAGGCTCAGATCGCGATCGATACCGCGGACGTGATCATTTTCATCGTCGATGTCCGCCAGGGACTTGTTGACGCGGATTCCAAGGTTGCGGACATGCTCAGAAAGTCCAAGAAACCGGTCGTTCTTGCGGTCAACAAAGTGGACAGTATGGCAAAATTCGGAAATGATGTATACGAATTCTACAACCTCGGAATCGGCGATCCGGTTCCGGTATCCGCAGCGTCGAGACTCGGTCTCGGTGAGCTCCTTGACGAGGTAGTAAAATACTTCCGTGAGGACCAGTATGACGACAGCGAGGACGACCGTCCGAGGATCGCGATCGTCGGAAAACCGAATGTCGGAAAATCTTCCATTATCAATAAGCTTCTCGGCGAGAACCGTGTGATCGTGTCCAACATCGCCGGAACAACGAGAGATGCCGTTGATACGGAGATCGTGAGAAACGGCACGGAATATATCTTTATCGATACGGCCGGTCTCAGAAGAAAGAGCAAGATCAAAGAGGATATCGAGCGCTACAGCATCATCCGCACGGTAACAGCCGTTGAGCGCGCTGACGTGGTCCTCATGGTCATCGACGCCGTTGAGGGGATCACCGAGCAGGATGCGAAGATCGCCGGGATCGCCCATGACCGCGGAAAAGGCGTGATCGTTGTTGTCAACAAGTGGGATGCGATCGAGAAGAATGATAAGACGATCTATGAGTACACAAGAAAATTAAAAGAGACCCTGTCCTATATGCCGTATGCGGAGTATATCTTCGTGTCCGCCCTGACCGGACAGAGAATGGAAAAACTCTTTGAGCTGATCGATATGGTCCGCGAGAACCAGACGCTCCGTGTGGCGACCGGCGTCTTAAACGAGATCGTGACAGAAGCTGTCGCGATGCAGCAGCCGCCGTCCGATAAGGGCAAACGCTTAAAGATCTACTATGTGACCCAGGTTGCGGTAAAACCGCCGACCTTCGTAATTTTCGTGAACGATAAGGAGTTAATGCATTTCTCCTACACGAGATACCTGGAAAACAAGATCCGTGAGGCCTTTGGCTTCCGCGGAACATCCCTGAAATTCATCATCCGTGAGAGGAAGGAGAAGGATTAAGCGATGGGCAGAGTGCTTTGTCTTGTTATGGGTTATGTGTTTGGATTATTCCAGACAGGATATCTTTACGGGAAGATGAACCATATCGATATCAGAAATTACGGCAGCGGAAACTCCGGAACGACAAACGCGCTCCGGGTTCTCGGAAAGAAGGCGGGACTCATCGTCTTTGCGGGCGACTTTTTAAAGACTGTTTTCGCATGTCTTGCAGCCCGGATCATCTTTAAAGCAAGCCCGGATACAGACCTCTACGTGCTCTATGCGGGTCTCGGGGTTGTCCTTGGACATAATTTCCCGTGCTATCTGCACTTTAAAGGCGGAAAAGGGATCGCATCCATGGCGGGGATCCTCGTGTCCATGGACTGGCGCGTGACGCTCGTCTGTGCGGCTCTGTTCCTCGGCGCTGTGATCATCACAAGATATGTGTCCCTGGGATCGATCCTGGTCGTGATCTCATTCTTCATCCAGATGCTGCTCTATGGATCACGGGGGGATTACCGTGTGTCCGAAGGAAGTCTCATGGAGTTTTTTGCCATCTCCTTTATTCTGATGGCGATGGCGATCTGGAGACACAGGGCAAATATTAAACGACTGTTATCCGGTACGGAGAATAAGCTCTGGGGCGGAAAGAAATAAACCGGCATCAGGTGCGTACATAAGAAAATCAACCTTAGGGCGTAGAAAAAGGAGTTCCTGAACATGGAAAAGATTGGTATTATCGGTTCCGGTACATGGGGAACCGCAATTGCGGTACTGCTGGTAAATAACGGACATGAGGTGACACTCTGGTCCGCGATCCCGGCAGAGATCGAGGAGATGGCAAAGACGAGGACCCACAAGAATCTTCCGGGTGTGACACTTCCGGAAGGACTCGTCTATACTGCGGATCTTGAAAAGGCGATGGCGGATAAAGATCTTCTTGTGATGGCAGTCCCGTCTGTTTTCGTGCGCAGTACGGCGCAGAAGATGAAACCGTTCTGTAAGGATGGCCAGCTCATTGTCGATGTCGCAAAGGGGATCGAGGAGAATACTCTCGATACAATGACGCAGATCATCAAAGAGGAGCTCCCGATGGCTGAGACGGCCGTTCTCTCCGGACCGAGCCACGCGGAAGAGGTAAGCCGCGGACTCCCAACGCTCTGTGTTGCGGGATCCCACAAAAAGAAGATCGCGGAGTATATCCAGTCCACCTTCATCAGTCCGGTATTCCGTGTATACACGAGTCCGGATGTCCTGGGGATCGAGACAGGAGCTGCGTTAAAGAACGTTGTTGCCCTGGCGGCCGGGATCGCTGACGGTCTTGGTTACGGGGACAATGCAAAAGCAGCCCTCATCACCCGCGGAATGACGGAGATCGCGAGACTTGGCGTTGCCATGGGCGGAAAATATCAGACTTACACAGGACTCTCCGGGATCGGAGACCTGATCGTGACATGTGCAAGCATGCACAGCAGAAACCGACGTGCCGGGATCCTCATCGGAAAAGGATACACGATGGAGGAAGCCATGAAGGAAGTTCAGATGGTGGTGGAAGGCGTTTATTCGGCAAAGGCTGCGAGAGCACTTGCAAAGAAATATAACGTCTCCATGCCGATCGTCGAACAGGTCAACGAGGTCCTGTTTGAAGGAAAACCGGCGAAAGAGGCAGTTGCGGACCTGATGCTCCGCGATAAGCGCATCGAGCACAGCGATCTTCCGTGGGAATAAAGATCCGGACAGACCTGCCGCATGAGTGAATAAAAACATCCCCCTCGCGCATACACTGAAACAGTATATGCGAGGGGGTATTTTTATGGATGATTTCCATGTATACAAGGATATCGAGGCGAGGACGGGCGGCGAGATCTATGTGGGCGTCGTGGGACCCGTGCGCACCGGGAAATCTACGTTTATCAAGCGGTTTATGGAACTTCTCGTTCTCCCGAACCTTCCGGACGGGCAGAAAAAGTCGCAGACCAGGGATGAACTCCCGCAGAGCGCCGCTGGGAAGACGATCATGACCACGGAGCCGAAGTTTATCCCGAAGGAGGCGGCGGAGCTGGAACTCGCGGAGGGGATCCGGGCGAAGGTGCGGCTCATCGACTGCGTGGGATTTATGGTGGAAGGCGCCGCGGGACACACGGAAAACGGGGAGGAACGGCTTGTGAAGACTCCCTGGTACGACTACGAGATCCCCTTTACCCAGGCGGCGGAGATCGGGACGAGAAAGGTGATCCGGGACCATTCCACTATCGGCATTGTCGTGGCCTGCGACGGGAGCTTCGGGGAGCTTACCAGGGAGGACTTCCGGGAAGCGGAAGAGCAGACGATCTCAGAGTTAAAGGAGATCGGAAAGCCGTTCCTGATCGTGCTCAATTCCACGAGACCGTATGCGGCGGAGACGAAAGCGCTGGCGCTTAAGATGGAAAACCAGTATGGAGTTCCGGTCCGGGCGGCGAACTGTGAGCAGTTAAAGAAGGAGGACATTGAGGAGATCCTGGGGACAGTCCTTCTGGAGTTCCCCGTGACGGAACTCGACCTTGAGATCCCGAAGTGGGCGGAGATCCTGCCGGATACCCATGCGATCAAGGCGGACATGATCGCGGAGGCGGAAACGCTTTTAAAACGTTCTGTTCAGATGAAAGACGTGCCGAAGGAGACGGTCCCGGGAGAAGACCGGGCGGTGAAAAAGCTGATCGCGGATGAACTCGATCTTGCGAGCGGGCGCGTGACGATCCGGGTCGTGGTCGACGAGAATGCGTACTTCGAGGTCCTGAGCGACATCTCCGGACTGCCGGTGCGCGATGAATACAGCCTGTTTAAGATCCTAAAAGATTCAGCGGAGATGCAGGGCGAGTATGAGAAAGTGAAAAATGCCCTGGCGGAGGTCCGGCAGAAAGGATACGGCATCGTCTTGCCGGATAAGACGGAGATTTCCCTGGATGAGCCGGAGCTGATCCGCCACGGCAGCAAATACGGGGTGAAGATCCATGCCCAGGCTCCGTCCATCAATCTTATCAAAGCTCGGATCGAGACGGAGATCGCCCCGATCGTCGGAAACGAGCAGCAGGCGAAGGATCTGATCGCGTACATAAAGGACGGGGAAGCGACGGAGGACGGCGTCTGGGATACGAATATCTTTGGAAAATCCGTGGAACAGATCGTGGAGGACGGCATGCAGGCGAAGATCTCCCAGATGACAGAGGATTGCCAGATGAAACTCCAGAATACGCTGCAGAAAATTATCAATGACAGTAATGGCGGAATGATTTGCATAATTATCTGAAATTTGCTATAATAGATGCAAATAATACAGCTGATTTGCAGCGCGAGGAGGGGTTCCATGAAACTGACATTTATCGGCGCGGATCATGAAGTGACTGGCAGCTGCCATTATCTCAATGCGGCTGGAAAAAACATCCTGATCGATTATGGTATGGAACAGGGTGGAAACGTCTATGAGAATGCGGATCTTCCGATCCCGTTCTCCGATGTGGATTACATCTTTATCACCCACGCCCATATCGACCACACGGGCCTTTTGCCGTTGATCTACGCGAAGGGCTTCAAGGGTCAGATCTTTGCGACCCAGGCGACCTGTGATCTCTGCAACATTATGTTAAAGGACAGTGCCCACATCCAGGAGATGGAGGCAGAGTGGAAGAACAGAAAGGCGAGACGTGCCGGAAATCCGGAAGTTCAGGCACTCTACACGGTCAATGACGCTGAGGGCGTCTTAAAGCACTTTGTCCCGTGCCACTACGGCGATATCCTGACGATCTGTGAAGGGATCGAGGTACGCTTTACTGATGTCGGCCATCTGCTCGGCTCCGCGTCCATCGAGATCTGGATCGACGAGGACGGCGTAAAGAAAAAGATCGTGTTCTCCGGCGATATCGGAAACAAGAATAAGCCGCTGATCAAGGACCCGCAGTATACGGATGAGGCGGATTATGTGGTGATGGAGTGCACTTACGGCGACCGCTCCCATGACAGGACCCACGAGCACATCGAAGAGTTCGCGAAGATCATCCAGAGAACACTGGATCGTCACGGAAACGTTGTGATCCCGGCGTTTGCGGTCGGCAGAACGCAGGAGATCCTCTATTTTATCCGTAAGATCAAGGAAGGGGGACTTGTCACCGGACATGACGGCTTCCCGGTCTATGTCGACAGTCCGCTCGCCGTCGAGGCGACTCATGTGTTCAATAAGAACATTTCCGAGTGCTTTGATGAGGAGGCTATGGATCTCGTGAACCGCGGGATCAACCCGATCGCGTTCCCGGGACTGAATCTTTCCGTCAGCAGCGATGATTCCCGGGCGATCAACTTTGATTCCGAGCCGAAAGTCATCATCTCCGCAGCGGGCATGTGTGATGCCGGACGAATCCGCCATCACTTAAAACATAACCTCTGGAGACCGGAGTGTACGATCGTGTTTGCAGGCTACCAGGCTGTCGGCACCCTGGGGCGGAGCCTGATCGACGGCGCTGAGGTCGTGAAGCTCTTCGGCGAGACGATCGATGTCGAGGCGGAGATCGTTCGTCTGGACGGACTTTCCGGTCATGCCGACAGGGAAGGACTTCTCGCCTGGATCAACGCGTTCAAGAAAAAACCGGACCGTGTGTTCATGGTACACGGTGATGACCTTGTATGTACAAAGTTTGCAAACCTTCTGAGGACGGATTACGATCTTGTGGCGGATGCACCGTTCTCGGGATCGGAGTTCGATCTGGCAGCGGGTGTATGGCTTAAACAGACCGTCGGCGTTCCGATCCAGAAGGAGACTGCAAGACAGAAGGAGAACAAGTCGATCTTCGCTCTTCTCGTGGCTGCAGGAGAACGTCTGGTGCGGATCATCCAGAAGAACCGCGACTGTGCAAACAAGGATATCAAGAAGTTTACGGCGGAGGTCAATGCACTCTGCGAAAAATGGGATCTCTAACAGCAGCTTAAGACTGCATGAGCCCGGAATATCATGAAATAAGACATCCTGAGAGGAAACAATACGACATGAAAGTGACACTTTATACGGACGGAGCAGCCCGCGGAAACCCGGACGGGCCGGGCGGATACGGAGCGGTGCTCCAGTTCATCGATAAAAACGGGGTTCTCCACGAGAAGGAGCTGTCCGCAGGATATGTGCGGACAACCAATAACCGGATGGAGCTGATGGCTGCGATCGCGGGACTTGAGGCGTTAAACAGGTCTTGTGAGGTGGACCTCTATTCGGATTCAAAATATCTGGTGGACGCCTTCAACCAGAAATGGATCGATAGCTGGGTGAGAAACAACTGGGTCCGCCCGAAGACGGGACCGGTGAAGAACTCAGACCTCTGGAAACGGCTGCTTGCCGCGATGAACCCGCATAAAGTGACGTTCCACTGGGTCAAAGGCCACGACGGACATCCCGGAAACGAGCGCTGTGACCGGCTGGCCACCGGCGCCGCAGACGGAGGAAATCTGCTGGTGGATGAAGGAGTAGGAAACTAGGACTGTCAAATGCCCGGGTATTCCAGCGTGCAAGTCCGCTGGTCTGCACGGTCGCTTGATGACACTTTTTACAAAAGTCTTACAATCTATTACTAATTTGCGTTTTTTGTTCACAAAGATCTTCCGATATGGTATCTTTTTAGTAGAAGGACAGCAGCTGTAAAAGGGGCTGTAACTGTGAGAGTACCGAACAGTTACGAGAGACTGAAAAGACCGGGAGAGAGCATATATGGGCAGACGCAGAATATGGTTGATCATTATTGGGATCCTGATAGCCGGGGTATCCATCACGTGGGCAGTGGAACGTTTTGTTTCCTCGCGGGGAGTGGATACCGCGGCTGTCGTTGGTTTTGAGGCGGATGCCCTGCCGCAGGGGCCTGTGGACGCGGGAAATCCTTATGCGGCAGAAAACAAGATGAAGGCGGCGGGAACGCCGGATCCACAGACTCCGGAAGATGCAGAAGTCAGTGCCCTTGCAATGGCAGAGAATGAGATGGCAGTGGAGGAGAGCGAAACAGGGGCAGCGGCGGAGAGCGCAGCAGAAGATCTGCAGGCTTCTGAGGATACTGTGAAATCCCCGCTGGAAACAGGCAGTGACGTTTCGGAGGCGCAGAAGAACGAGAAATCTGCGGCGGAATATACACTCTCAGATTTTAAAGAACGCCTTGAGACGGCACGGACCGAGGCGGAAAAATACCAGGATGATCCGTCGATGAGCCAGACTTCCCGGTATGCGGAGGCGGAGTATGTGCGGAATCTCTGGGACCGGGAGCTGAACATGATCTACGCAGAGATCCACAAAGCGATGGACGAGAATGCGGCGGAATCGCTCCGGCGCGAGGAGGTGGAGTGGATCAAAAAGAGGGATCTTGCGGCAGATAAGGCCAGCGCAAAAAGATCCGGCACACCTGCCCAGAGCGTCGAGTATGTCCGGACATCGGCCAATATGACAATGGACCGGTGCTATGAACTCTTAAAGAACTATGGGGACTATCTGGAACCCGGGGAAGATCCGGGGGAAAAGTAAAAAACATCTTGCCAACCGAACAAGAAACGATTATAGTATAAGTTATGAGAATCTGCGCCAAAGACCGGACCACCGGCTTTATGGGCAGATCCCGAAAAAATAATATTATAGAAACTGTACAAATGTGTCATTTTAAACACAGGCGTCTGAATTTTGGACAGCCGGAAAAGGAGGCGTTTTTATGTCCGCATTTTTCGCATCATTTGTTTCAACAGCCGTCAAAGCTGTGATTCTGGCCGCAGTTGCCCTGGCGGGAATCGTTCTGGGTAAGAAATTCAGAGATAAAAAAAGTACACAACAGTAACCAGGAGGCAGTACCATGCAGAAATATGGTGTAAACGAACTGAGGAGAATGTTCCTTGAATTCTTCGAGAGCAAGGGACATCTTGCGATGAAGAGTTTCTCCCTCGTTCCGCACAACGATAACAGCTTACTTTTGATCAACTCCGGTATGGCACCGTTAAAGCCGTACTTCACAGGACAGGAGATCCCGCCGAGACGCAGAGTCACCACATGTCAGAAATGTATCCGTACCGGCGATATCGAGAATATCGGTAAGACAGCCCGCCACGGCACATTCTTTGAGATGCTGGGCAACTTCTCCTTCGGCGATTACTTCAAGACAGAAGCGATCCACTGGGCATGGGAGTTCCTGACAGAGTGCGTGGGAATCCCGGCTGACCGTCTCTACCCGTCTGTTTATCTTGATGACGATGAGGCCTTCCGTATCTGGAATGAGGAGATCGGTATCCCGAAAGAGCGGATCTATCGTTTCGGCAAGGAAGACAACTTCTGGGAGCATGGCGCAGGTCCGTGCGGTCCGTGTTCTGAGATCTACTATGACCGCGGAGAAAAGTATGGAACAGGTCCGGAGGACGTTATGGGCGGCGAAGGAGACCGTTTCATGGAAGTATGGAACGTTGTATTCTCCCAGTTCAACAATGACGGACACGGAAATTACACCGATCTGATCCAGAAGAACATCGATACTGGTATGGGACTTGAGAGACTGGCTGTTGTCTGCCAGGATGTTGCATCCCTTTTCGACGTAGATACAAACCGCGCTCTGATGGACGAGGTAGGCACTCTGGCTCACTGCAGATACGAGGAGGACGACAAGAAGGACGTTTCTCTCCGTATCATCGCTGACCACGTAAAGAGCTGCACATTTATGGCATCTGATGGGATCATGCCGTCCAACGAGGGCAGAGGCTATGTATTCCGCAGACTTTTAAGAAGAGCTGCACGTCACGGACGTATCCTCGGAATCGAAGGAAACTTCATGACAAAGCTCGCCCAGGTTGTGATCAACCTCTCCAAGGACGGTTATCCGGAACTGGAAGAGAAGAAAGATATGATCCTCCGCGTCATCGACCAGGAGGAGGAGCGCTTCGCAAACACGATCGACAAAGGACTTGAGATCCTTGCTGACCTTGAAAAAGACATGGAAGCAAAGGGAACAAAAGTCCTTGCAGGTGAGGATGCGTTCAAACTTTACGATACTTACGGATTCCCGATCGATCTGACAAAGGAGATCCTTGACGATAAGGGACTCACTGTCGATGAGGAAGGTTTCCACAAGGCAATGCAGGTTCAGAGAGAGACTGCGAGAAGTGCTAGAAAGACTACAAACTACATGGGACGCGACGATATTTACCAGAAACTCGACGCATCCTTAACATCCGCTTTTGTCGGATATGATAAGCTCGAAGCTGAGTCCAGACTGACAGCTCTTGTAAGACTTGCTTCCGATGAAGAGGGCGAGGATCAGATCACAGACGCAGTGACAGACGGCGAAAAGGCATGTGTTATCACATCTGAGACTCCGTTCTACGGAACCATGGGCGGCCAGGTCGGTGACCGCGGCGTGATCGAGAGCGCAAACGGCAAGTTCGAGGTAGAAGATACGATCCACCTTCAGGGCGGAAAGATCGGCCATATCGGACACATGGTAAGCGGTATGTTCCAGACAGGTGAGACGGTAACTCTGAAGGTAGATGAGGAGAACCGCGCCCTGATCGGAAGAAACCACAGTGCGACCCACCTTCTCCATAAAGCTCTGAGAACCGTTCTCGGAACGCATGTTGAGCAGGCTGGCTCCCTCGTGACAAGAGACAGACTTCGTTTCGACTTCACTCATTTCTCCGCGATGAGCCAGGATGAGATCAAGGAAGTTGAGGCTATTGTAAATAAAGAGATCCGCGCGGCACTTCCGGTCGTTACAGACGTTATGGGTCTGGAGGACGCGAAGAAGACAGGCGCGATGGCGCTCTTCGGCGAGAAGTACGGCGATAAGGTCCGTGTCGTAAGAATGGGAGATTTCTCCACAGAGCTCTGCGGCGGAACCCATGTAAAGAATACTTCTGAGATCAGCTGCTTCAAGATCCTCTCTGAGGCTGGCGTTGCAGCAGGTGTGAGACGTATCGAGGCACTGACCTCCGACGGTCTGATCCATCATTATGAGAATGTGGAGCAGGAGCTTCATGCGGCAGCAGCTGCAGCAAAATCCACTCCGGCAGACTTACAGACAAAGATCGAGTCCATGATGGAGGAGATCAAGGCACTTCACTCTGAGAATGAGAAGTTAAAGAGCAAACTTGCCAAAGAGGCAATGGGCGATGTTATGGATCAGGTTCAGGATGTGAAGGGCGTAAAAGTTCTCGCAGTCCGCGCAGACGGCGTTGATATGAATGGCCTGAGAAATTTGGGCGACCAGTTAAAGGAGAAGCTTGGCGAGGGCGTTGTTGTGATCGCATCTGTTCTCGACGGCAAGGTAAACCTGATGGCTGCTGTGACCGATGAGGCCCAGAAGAAGGGCGCTCATGCAGGAAACCTCATCAAGGCGATCGCAGGCCTTGTAGGCGGCGGCGGCGGTGGACGTCCGAACATGGCGCAGGCCGGCGGAAAGAAACCGGAGGGCGTTGCGGACGCACTCGCAAAGGTTGCGGAAGTCGTTTCTGAGCAGGTAAAATAGTTAAAATCGTAATATAATCAAAAAAATTTAAAAAAATGTATTTTTCCGGTAAAAACGGGTTGACGAATGTGTAATTTATGATATAATCATACCAGTGCTAAAAAATACCCAAACAGTTGTATTATGCACAATTACACAACTGGAGGGAGGTTAGGTGTGAGCTATGTCAAACGTAATCGTTAAAGATAACGAAAGCCTGGACAGCGCTTTACGCAGATTCAAAAGAAACTGCGCAAAGGCAGGTATTCAGCAGGAGATTCGTAAAAGAGAGCATTATGAAAAGCCGAGCGTAAGACGTAAAAAGAAGTCTGAAGCGGCAAGAAAGCGCAAGTACAACTAATAAGCGTACAGGGGCTGTTCCTTTGGGGACGGCTCCTTTTCTTTTTGCGCGAAATACAGGATAAGAAAAAGCTGTTGCGGGAAAAAGACGGGCGTATTATACTAAAAAAAGAGCGGACAGGGTCGGCTCCCGGAACCGGAGACGACAGGTCTGCGAAAATAAATGTCGTCTGTGAGCCAAAGATTCAGCCCACAGACATGGTGACGTAAAATACATTGCATCAGAGGAAGGAAACAAACATGGAAAAGAAAATTGAGAGTCTGATCAGAGAACATAAGATCATCGCGATCTTAAGAGGGGTACCGTCCGATAAGGTTGTCGATGTTGCGAAGGCATTATATGACGGTGGTATCCGGCTTCTGGAGATCACATTCAACCAGAAATCTGAGACAAAGCTCATCGATACACCGAATGCGATCCGCGCGGTCCGTGAGGCGCTCGGCGACAAGATGGTGATCGGAGCGGGTACTGTGATGTCTGTGGAGGAAGTTCATGCTGCAAAAGAGGCTGGTGCGTCATTTACCCTTGCTCCGAATGTGGATGAGTCTGTGATCAGGGAGACAGTAGCCTGCGGGCTGGAGTCGATCCCGGGTGCGATGACTCCGTCGGAGATCGCCGATGCTTATCGTTACGGCGCATCTGTCGTAAAACTTTTCCCGGCCGGAAACCTTGGCCTTTCCTACTGCAAAGCTGTCATGGCACCGATCAACCATATTCCGATGATCGCGGTTGGCGGTGTGGATGACAAGAACCTTCCGGATTTCTTAAAAGCAGGTTTTATCGGTCTTGGGATCGGCTCCAGCCTGACAAATAAGAAGATGATCGAAGAGGGCAGATATGATGAGCTGAAGGCCCTTGCCGAGACTTATGTGAAGGCAGCTGTAACTATTCAGTAGGTCTGCGCATTTACTGCGCTGACCGTAAGAAAACATCGGCTTGAAGGCAAAAATCCCATCGGCGAAGCCGATCTGGAATGGATTTTTGCGCGTAACTGTGAAGGTACTGAACAGTTACAGGCTGCTGAAAAATAAGAAACGGGGAGAACCAGTCAAAAATGAAAAATTATACGATCACGATCGATACAGGTACGACCAACACTCGTGTATTCCTGTTTAATGAAAAAAATGAGGTGGCGGCATCCGCGAAGTCTGAGATCGGTGTCCGCATCACCGCGATCGATGGAAATAATAACCGGTTAAAAACGGCGATCAGGTGCTGCCTTGAAGAAGTTCTGAAACAGGCGGGGATCACCTATGATGAGGTGAAGAAAGTCGTTGCCTCCGGAATGATCACCTCCAACGTGGGTCTTGTGGAGATCCCGCATGTGATTGCTCCGGCATCTGCCGAAGACCTTGCAGAGGCTGCAAAGAGCGTGCTGATCGAGGACGTATGCCCGCTTCCGATCCTCTTTATTCCGGGGGTAAAGAACCGTGACGGAAAGCTGGATCTTGCGACTTTTGAGTCCATGGATATGATGCGCGGTGAGGAAGTGGAAACGGTTGCGGTCGTTGAGAGCCTTCCGAAAGGACAGGCGTACCTTCTCGTCCTTCCAGGTTCCCACACAAAGTTTGTCTCTGTGGACTGTGCCGGAAAGATCACGGGCTGTCTCACGACGATCAGCGGAGAGCTCCTCTCTGTGATCACAAACGACACCTTGATCGCGGATGCAGTGGGTCATTCCTTCGCCTCCGAGGAGACTTATGCGAAAGAGTATGTTCTCGCCGGATATGAGACTGCAAAAAAGGCCGGAATCGGCCGCGCATGCTTTTCCGCGAGGATCTTAAACACGTTCGCAGAGCCGGATAAGACGAAGATCGCAAGCTATGTATTGGGTGCTGTTTTGCAGAACGATATGGAGGCAGTCAAGAACAGCGGCGCATTGAAATGCGACGCGGATACGACGGTTGTGATCTATGGAAAGAATCCGTTGAGAGAAGCACTCATGGATCTCTTCACAGAGGAACATTTCTTCCGCCATGTGACGGAATTCGTCCCGGAGGATTCTGTTCCGACATCCGCAAAGGGAGCACTGCATATTGCATCCCTGGCGGAAAAATTTATATAAAATTTAGAAAACTTAGACATAATTTACATCTGTTTTATCAATCTATCACACGATTTAACACGTTCTAAGCACCGGACAGGTTGACGGTGAGGGCCAGTTTTTCTAAAATAGATATGTATAAAGAATCTCTGAAAATTATAAAAAAATTAGAAAGAGATTCGAAAAATATTGTGGCTGAACGGCTGCAAAATATCTAAAAAGGAGAGACTTGTTATGAAAAAGCAAGTATTAAGTCTGGCCCTCGCCGCAGCAATGGCGGCATCCCTCACCGCATGCAGCGGTAATTCCAGCACAACAGAGACAACGGCAGCTGCCGGAGAGACGAAAGCTGCTGAAAATGCAGCGACAGAAAGCAAAGAAGCGGACGCTTCCGGCGTGGATGTATCCGGCTGGAAGAATAAGACCGTTACCTGTATCGTTCCTTACGATGCAGGCGGCGGCACTGATACAGTCATGCGTGCGTTAGCTGACGCAGCAAAAGGTTCCTTTAAGAATATTTCCGTAGAGAACCGTTCCGGCGGCGGCGGAGCGACCGGTATGCTTGCAGGAGCGAACGCTGCGGCAGACGGGACCACGGTTACGATGATCACGGTAGAGCTCGCAACCCTCGAAGCGATGGGAACAAATGCGGGTCTTACATATTCCGTGTTCAAGCCGATCATGATGGTAAACAGCGCATGCTCCGCGATCACCGTGAATGCGAAGGATGACCGTTTCAACACGATCGAGGACTTCATCAACTACGCAAAAGAGAACGAGGTTTCCATGGGCAACTCCGGAAACGGCGCGATCTGGCATCTCGCAGCAGCTGGGCTTGCAAAAGAGACAGGTGCAAAATTCAAACATGTCGCTTACGACGGAGCAGCAGGTGCGATTACAGACCTTCTCGGTGAGCATATCGACGCGGTAGCAGTTTCCTATGCGGAGGTTGCAAACTATGTGGAATCCGGCGACTTAAAAGTCCTTGCAGTCATGAATGACAAGCGCCTTGACGCGATCCCGGATGTTCCGACATGCAAAGAAGCAGGCTACGATGTTGTTCTCGGTACATGGAGAGGTCTCGGAGTACCGGCAGATACCCCGGACGAAGTAGTAGAGCAGCTCTATCAGATCTTCTCCCAGGCAGCAGAGTCCGATGCATTCGTTGATTTCATGAATAAGTCCAACAATGTGATCGATATCATGGACGGCCCGAGCTTCGAGGAGAGAATCGTTTCCGACCTTGATACCTACAAAGCGCTCGTAACAGACCTCGGATTAAAGATTCAGTAAATATCAGAAGGGAGCCACAGCTCATCCTGCGGTTCCCGTATGTCAGAAAAACGATATTACGAAGAATCGAGGTTCCTGTATGAGAAAAGGAAATATTATTGCGGGCATTGTCTGCGCGGCAGTTGCCCTCTATGTCATCGTGACCTGTCTCGGCTATCCGAGAGCAGCGGCTTACGGTACAGGAGTTCCGGGGCCGGGACTCTGGCCGGGGATCATTGCGGCATTGCTTCTGATCTGCTCTGTCGGACTGATCATCGGAACCCTGATGATGAAAAAAGAAGATCTTCCGGAACTTCCGATGTGGACGCCGGGAACAAAACGTGTATACATTTCCATGGTGATCCTTCTTGTATACATGCTGGTGTTATCTACAGTCGGCTTTATCATTCCGTCCGTGATCATGCTGTTTGCATTCTGCCAGTGGTTCCACAGGGGAGCGATCTGGAAAAATGCGGTGATCTCCATCGCAGTGATCCTTGTGATCTACTTTGTATTCAAAAATTTCCTGAATGTGCCGATCGATTTTGGTATGTTCAGTATATAGGAGGGCTGAAATATGAGTTTCTTTCTTGAAGTTGTACAGTCAGCGTTCAGCCCGATGGTCTTATTCTACATGTTTGCGGGCGTTGCGGCAGGTATCTGCATCGGAGCATTGCCGGGACTGACTGCCACCATGGGCGTTGCGCTTCTTCTTCCGCTTACATTCGGTATGGACGCCACATCCGGTATCTTAATGCTGCTTGGAATCTATGTCGGCGCGATCTACGGAGGATCCATCTCCGCGATCCTTTTACATACACCTGGTACACCGGCATCCGCGGCGACTGCCATTGATGGATACCAGTTTTCCAAACGCGGTGAGGCAGGACGTGCCCTCGGTATCGCGACACTTTCCAGCTACATCGGCGGCGTTGTGAGCTGTCTCTGCTTATGGCTTATCAGCCCGCAGCTCGCAAAACTTGCGTTAAAATTCAGTTCTGCAGAGTTCTTTTTACTCGCAGTATTCGGTCTCTGCATTATCGCCAATATCTCCGGTGAAAACATGGCAAAGGGTCTGATCTGCGGATTCCTCGGAATCTTAACAGCTACCGTCGGCATCGACAGTGTGACAAGCTATATCCGTTTCACTGACAACGCAAACCTTCTTTCCGGCATCCAGTATATCCCGGTCATGATCGGACTCTTCGCGATGAGCCAGGCGTTTGAGACGATCGAGGATATCTACAGCACGGATGAGATCGATGCGACAGTCACAAGACTTCTTCCGACGAAAGAGGATGTGAAGACCATGTTCCGGGTTGCCCCGGTGACAGGACTTATCGGAACCATTATCGGTATCATCCCTGGTGCAGGTGCTGATATCGGATCCTTCGTCGGATACAACACAGCCCGCGGAATGTCCAAACATCCGGAACTGTTCGGCAAAGGAAGCCCGGAGGCCGTTGCTGCTTCCGAGGGCGGAAACAACGGTGTTACCGGCGGTGCGATGATCCCGATGCTGACACTCGGTGTTCCTGGTGATGCTGTAGCAGCCATCATGATCGGAGCGCTGACGATCCAGGGCCTGACTCCGGGACCGATGCTCTTTAAGACAAACAAGGTCCTTGTATACACGATCTTCCTTGGAATGTTCGTTGCCAACACGATCATGGTACTCCTTGGATTCTCCTGCATCCGCCTTTTCACAAAGGTACTCAGCGTTCCGAAGACGATCCTTACTCCGATCATCTTCATCCTCTGCGTAGTCGGAAGCTATGCGATGAGAAGCAACTTCTACGATGTAGGAACGATGCTGATCGCAGGTGTCATCGGCTGGCTCATGGGTAAAGTAAAGATCCCGACAAGCCCGGCGATCCTTGGCCTGATCCTTGGACCGATGGCGGAGAAGAACTTCCGTACCGCACTCTTAAAGTCCAGCGGTAATCCGGTCGTATTCTTCAACACCCCGATCTGCTGGTTCTTCCTGGCGCTGATCGCATTCACACTTTTGGGTGCAGTGCGCGGACAGCTCAAGAAGAAAAACTAACGGAAAAACCGCATTTTACGGTTGAAAATGAACATTATAACCGCATCTGCTTTTCGGCTATGTGCCGGAGGGTGGGTGCGGTTTTTTTATTTAACAGGAAATTCCGATGGAACTTCACGTTAAATAAAAATTTTACATTAAATGAAGCTTTCTGAACACCCTGAGAAGTTTCGTTCCGCCCGGCATGGTCTTAAGTTCCGCCGCAGA
>OOCB01002047.1_pt1 | contig 24675 bp, 22 predicted proteins | sample 1671351 | NCBI WGS metagenome assembly OOCB01 (sample SAMN06348148, study PRJEB24527) | human gut metagenome | biome: human gut; feature: ankylosing spondylitis patient; material: feces | host: Homo sapiens | place: China | collected 2015-10 | reverse complement strand
CTTGTCAATAGAGTTGATAAAAAAGTTATACAATATGATAGATAACTTTTTCATCGCTTCGACTATACTCGCAACGTAATGACTTCTTGAAAACTTGCCGAAAAGGAAACGCTGCCCTCTATCGACACACTGAAAAGGGCGGAACCTTTCGGTTCCGCCCTTCGTTTTTTTTAATTATTTTTTATGCCTCTGCCAGCTTCTTATAGGATTCATATTTATCCTTTGCATTTTCTGCTGCTTCCTTCAACAGAACCTCTGCGGTTTCGGGGAAGGTACGAACCAGAGAAGCGTAACGTACTTCACCCATCAGGAATTCATTGAAGTCCAGTGTAGGCTCCTTGGAATCCAGAATGAAGGGATTCTTGCCTTCCTTCTTGAGGTCGGGATTGAAGCGATACAGATGCCAGTAGCCTGCCTGAACAGCCAGCTTTGCTTCCAGCTGTGCATTTGCCATGCCCTTGGAAATACCGTGGTTGATACAAGGTGCGTAAGCAATAATCAGGGAAGGTCCTTTGTATGCCTCTGCTTCCTTCAGTGCCTTAATGAGCTGGTTGGGGTCTGCGCCCAGTGCAACCTGTGCAACATAGATGTAGCCATAGCTCATTGCCAGCATACCCAGATCCTTCTTTACAGTGGGCTTACCGCCTGCGGCAAACTGTGCCACAGCGCCGATGGGGGTTGCCTTGGAGGACTGACCGCCTGTGTTGGAGTAAACCTCGGTATCTACAACCAGTACGTTTACGTCACGACCGCTTGCCAGAACGTGATCCAGACCGCCGTAGCCGATGTCGTATGCCCAGCCGTCACCGCCGTACATCCACATGGATTTCTTTGTCAGGTGTTCGCTGTTTTCCAGAATGAAGTCCTTCAGCTCTGCTGCTGCACCGTCAACCTGCAGTTCCTTCAGTGCTGCGATAACCGCACGGCTGTCAGCCTTGCTTCTGTCGCCGTTATCCCAGTTTTCCAGCCATGTTTCAGCTGCTGCCGCAAAATCTGTGCCTGCGGTCATTGCCAGCAGATCCTTCACCTTCATGGTTACGCGGTCTCTCTGCTGCTCTACAGCCAGAACCATACCAACGGAGAACTGTGCGTTATTTTCAAACAGGGAGTTGCTCCATGCGGGGCCCCAGCCTTCCTTGTTTGTGGTGTAAGGTACGCAGGGAGCTGCTGCACCCCAAGCCTGTGTACAGCCTGTTGCGTTTGCCAGATACATTCTGTCGCCGTAAAGCTGTGTCATCAGCTTCGCATAAGCTGTTTCGCCGCAGCCTGCACATGCGCCGGAGAACTCCAGCAGAGGCTGTTCGAACTGAGAGCCCTTTACGGTGAATTTGCTCATGGGGTTTTTCTTATCAGACAGGGTCAGGGAGAAGTCCCAGTTATCCTGTTCGTGCAGCTGTGTTTCCAGAGGATGCATCACAAGTGCCTTTTCCTTTGCAGGGCAGGCTGTTACGCAGACACCGCAGCCCTGACAATCCAGAGGGTCAACCTGCATACGGAATTTGTACTGCTTGATTTCGCCTGCGCCGTTTGCATCCAGAACTGCGTAGGATGCGGGAGCGTTTGCTGCTTCCTCCTCTGTCAGCAGGAAAGGACGGATTGCAGCGTGAGGGCAAACGTAGGAGCACTGGTTACACTGGATACATTTTGCTGCATCCCATGCGGGAACGTCAATTGCAACACCGCGTTTTTCAAATGCGGAGGTGCCAAGAGGAACTGTGCCGTCCTCTCTGCCTGCAAATACGGATACAGGCAGCAGATCGCCCTTCAGTGCGTTCATGGGAACCATCAGCTTTTCTACATATTCGGGAAGAACCTTCTTGATTGCTTCGTGATCTACATCCTTTGCATCCTTCCAGCTTGCGGGAACGTCAATCTTTGTCAGACCGGAAAGCCCTGCGTCAACAGCGGCATAGTTCATGTTGACAACCTTTTCGCCCTTCTTGCCGTAGGATTTTACGATAGCCGCCTTCATGTATGTAACTGCGTCATCAACGGGGATGATGTTTGCCAGCTTGAAGAATGCGGACTGCAAAATTGCGTTTGTCTTGTTACCCAGACCGATTTCCTTACCAATCTTGATTGCATCAATGGTGTAGAAGTGGATGTTGTTGTTTGCGATGGTTCTCTTTACCTCCGCAGACAGGTGATGATCCAGCTCCTCGGGTGTCCATGTGCAGTTCAGCAGGAAGGTGCCGCCGGGCTTGATTTCGGAAACGATATCATATTTTTCCATGTAGCTCTGGTTATGACAAGCAACGAAGTTTGCGTTCTTTGTTACCAGATAGCTGGAGCGGATGGGCTTGTCGCCGAAACGCAGGTGAGAACGTGTGATACCGCCGGATTTCTTTGTGTCATATTCAAAATAAGCCTGTGCGTATTTATCTGTGTGGTCACCGATGATTTTGATGGAGTTTTTGTTTGCGCCAACCGTACCGTCGGAGCCAAGACCCCAGAATTTGCAGGATACGGTGCTTGCGTCAGCCAGATCGGGCTCTGCGCCAACCTCGATGGAGCTGTTGGAAATATCATCAATGATACCAACGGTGAAGTGGTTTTTCTGTGCGCCCTTCATGTTGTCAAATACTGCGATAATCTGTGCAGGAGTCACATCCTTGGAGGACAGACCGTATCTGCCTGCCAGAACCTTTGTGGTTCTGCCTGTTTCGATCAGTGCGGAACAAACATCGCCGTAAAGAGGCTCGCCCAGTGCGCCGGGTTCCTTTGTTCTGTCCAGAACGGTCAGAACCTTTACTGTTTCGGGCAGAGCTGCTGCGAAGTGTGCCAGAGAGAAGGGTCTGTACAGGTGAACCTGCAGGAAACCAACCTTTTCGCCCTTTGCGGTCAGGCTTTCCACAACCTCCTGCGCAACGCCTGTTACGGAGCCCATCGCTACGATAACATGCTCTGCGTCAGCTGCGCCGAAGTAGTTGAACAGCTTGTAATTTCTGCCTGTGATTTTGTTGATTTCGTTCATGTATTCCTCTACGATTTCAGGCAGTCTGGTGTAGAAGGGTGTGCATGCCTCTCTGTTCTGGAAGAATACGTCGGGGTTCTGTACGGTGGAGCGCTGTACGGGGTGTTCGGGATTCAGTGCATTCTTTCTGAACTTCTTCAGTGCCTCCTGATCCACCAGCTTTTCCAGATCCTCATAGTCCATTACTTCGATTTTCTGCAGCTCATGAGAGGTACGGAAGCCATCGAAGAAGTGGATGAAGGGAACGCTGCCCTTGATTGCGGAAAGGTGTGCCACACCTGCCAAGTCCATAACCTCCTGTACGGATGCGGAGGAAAGCATTGCGCAGCCAATCTGACGGCAGGACATAACGTCGGAGTGATCGCCGAAGATGGAGAAGGCATGTGTACCAACGGTTCTGGATGCAACGTGGAATACGCCGGGCTTCAGCTGCCCTGCGATTCTGTACATCGGGGGAATCATCAGCAGCAGCCCCTGAGATGCGGTATAGGTTGTTGCCAGTGTGCCTGCCTCCAGAGCGCCGTGCATTGCGCCTGCGGCACCTGCTTCGGATTCCAGCTCCAGCAGACGCACGGTCTGACCGAAGATATTCTTTTTGCCGTTTGCAGCCCAGCTGTCTACGTGCTCCGCCATAGGGGAGGAGGGAGTGATGGGGTAAATCGTTGCGACCTCTGTAAAGGCATAGGAAACGTATGCCGCAGCTTCATTACCATCCATGGTTTTCATCATTTTTGTGTTCATGGTGTGGACTCCTTTCATATAAATAATAAGGGATAGAAATAGTGATTTGTTATCCTGTATCGGGTTCCCGTTTGAATGGGAAATTGCTATCTTTTGTATAATTTTATGTTAGATTATTGAAATTTTATTGTCAATACTGTATGAGAAAAAGAACTTGTATTTTGTGTACAAAATTAAATACTTGTGAGTTTTGCATTAAGAAAAGTACAAACGGATGTAATTTTTTGAAATCGTATGGAATTTTTAGGAAAAAACAGGCGGATTTCTCTGACAAAACAGGGAAAAAGCCTATCGGAAAAGGGGGAATAGAGCATGGAACCGGCAAGAGTGCGATTTCTGGAAGAGGGGGAGGAGCCTGTCCTTCCTAAGTGGACAAAGCTGCTGCCGCAGCGGTGGAGACAGAGAAAAACAGTGGACACTTACCCGTACACACTGACACGAGTGGACGGGGTACTGACAGGCATTTTGCAGGCAGAGCGGACAGCCGTACTGACAGCAGATTGGAGAAGGGGGGCGGTGCGCCTTCTGGCAGCCCTGGAGGAAGCGGGTGCCGCCATCATTGTGCCGCCTGCCGAGGGAGAATTTCCCAGAGAACGGCTTCCCTTTGCCGAGGGGCGCAGGCTGGCACAGCTTTTTGCCTTCGCAGGTGCGGCAGAGGCATTGCGCCGGCAGGGCAGAAATCCGGAGGAATCGGCATTTCTTCTGGCAGGGGGCGAGCCGCATATCTGGGGGAGGGTGCTTTCCTCTCTGGGAAATGAGGTGAACCGCCTTGCCATTTTTACGCAGGAGCCGGAAACGGCAGAGGGCGTGGTGCAGCGGCTTTATGCGGAGCGCGGCTTGATGGCGGAGGTCTTTTCCTCCCCGAAAAATGCTGCGCTTGGGGCGGCGGATGTGGTGCTTTCCTGCGGCATGGAGCAGCGTGCCTATGAGCATATTCTGAAGCGGGGGTGCATCTGGCTGGATTTCGCAGGCAATCGCCCTGTTCTGCGGCGGCTTAGGAGTCTGCGTCCGGATATTTCGGCGGCGGAGGGGTTCTTTTTCCGCATGGCGGCAGAGGGCGGTGAGCAGATGGAGGGCAGGCTTGCCGAGGCGAGGGCATACCTTGGCTGCGCGGCGTTTCGGGAAGGCTTTTCGGCAGAGGATTGGGACGGGGAGCGGCTGTTTTCCGCCTTGCAGGAGAAGGGTTTTTCCGTTTCGGGCTTTTCCGCCTTCGGCAAAAGGGTAAAAATAAAGCTGTATCCGGATAAGAAGCCTTGATTTTTCAAGGAAAAAGCGTTGACAATCCGATCGGAATCAGTATATAATATTACGATAGTTCGGGAGGGTAATCGCAAGCCTTCCTTTTTTCCTTGTCTAAAACGAGGAAAGCATGAAATGAGACTAAAACGAGGAGTGACACACCCATGACAGAAAAGAAAGTTGTTTTGACCTATGACGGTCTGAAAAACATGGAGGCGGAGCTGGAAAACCTGAAAACCGTCCGCAGAAAAGACGTAGCAGAAAAAATCAAAGAAGCAAGAGGTCAGGGTGACCTTTCCGAAAACGCCGAATATGATGCAGCGAAGGAAGAACAGGCAGAAATCGAAGCGCGTATCGTGCAGCTGGAAAAAATGCTGCGCAATGCAGAGGTTATCGATGAAGAAGAGGGTGCAAAGGATACCATCAGCCTGGGTACGACCGTAACGGTGCTGGATGTGGAATTTGACGAGGAAATGGAATACACCATTGTAGGCTCTGCAGAGGCAGACCCCATGAACGGCAGAATTTCCAACGAATCCCCTGTCGGTATGGCACTTCTGGGACATAAAAAGGACGATATCATTATGATTGAAACACCTGACGGCGACGTAGAATTCAAGGTGCTGAGATTTACAAAATAAAACCATTACAAAAGAACGGACAGGAGGAAGAAAAGTGGCAGAGGAAAATAAGGAGTTGACCCAGCAGGAGCTGAGTGAACAGAATAGAATCAGAAGAGAAAAGCTGGCACAGATGCAGGAAGCAGGCAAGGACCCCTTCCAGATTGTAAAATATGACGTGACACACCACAGCGACGAAATCAGAGCGAACTTTGATGCGCTGGAGAATAAGGATGTTTGCATCGCAGGCAGACTGATGAGCAAGCGTATCATGGGGAAGGCATCCTTCTGCAATATTCAGGACAGAAACGGTCTGATGCAGTCCTATGTCAGCAAGAATGACATCGGCGAGGAGGATTACGCTGCATTCAAAAAATATGACATCGGTGATATCATCGGCATTAAGGGCTTTGTATTCAAAACAAAAACAGGCGAAATTTCCGTACACGCAAAAGAGGTTGTTCTGCTTTCCAAGAGCCTGCAGGTTCTGCCCGAAAAGTTCCATGGTCTGAAGGATCAGGAGCTGCGCTACAGACAGAGATATGTAGACCTGATTGTAAACCCCGAATCCAGAGATACCTTTATCAAGCGTTCCAAAATTATTACAGAAATCAGAAGGTTTTTGGACGCAAAGGGCTTCTTAGAGGTAGAAACTCCCGTTTTGCAGACCATCCCCGGCGGTGCGTCCGCAAGACCCTTTATCACACACCACAATACACTGGATATTGATATGTACTGCCGTATTGCGCTGGAGCTGCCCCTGAAGAGACTGATTGTCGGCGGCTTTGAAAGAGTATATGAAATTGGTCGTGTATTCAGAAACGAGGGCATTTCCGTTCGTCATAACCCCGAATTTACCCTGATGGAGCTGTATCAGGCCTACACAGATTACAAGGGCATGATGGATATTACGGAAGAAATGTTCCGCACCGTAGCACAGAACGTGCTGGGCACAACAAAGATTACCTACGGCGGCTATGATCTGGATCTGGGTCAGCCCTTCGCAAGAATCACAATGACAGATGCCGTAAAGCAGTTTACAGGCGTTGATTTCGACCAGGTGAAGGATACAGAGGAAGCAAAGAAAATCGCGGCAGAAAAGGGCGTAGAATTTGAAGAACGCCATGTAAAGGGCGATATTCTGAACCTGTTCTTTGAAGAATTCGTAGAAAAGAACCTGATTCAGCCTACCTTCATCATTGATTACCCTGTAGAAATTTCTCCTCTGACAAAGAGAAAGCCCGATAAACCGGAATTTACAGAAAGATTCGAGCTGTTTATTGTCGGCAGAGAATACGGCAACGCATACTCCGAGCTGAACGATCCCATCGACCAGCGTGCGCGTTTTGAATATCAGGAATATCTGCGCGAAAACGGCGACGATGAGGCAAATATGATTGATGAGGACTTCCTGACTGCGCTGGAATACGGTATGCCCCCTACAGGCGGTCTGGGTGTTGGTATCGACAGATTTGTTATGCTGCTGACAGAATCCGTTTCTATCAGAGACGTTATCTTGTTCCCGACAATGAAGCCTCTGGACGCTGATAAGAAGGCATCCAAGACTTCCGAAGCAGCACCTGCAGCAAAGGTCGCTGAGAGGGTTGATTTCTCCAATGTGAAGATTGAGCCTATTTTTAAAGAAATGGTAGATTTCGATACATTTGCAAAATCCGATTTCCGTGCGGTTAAGATTCTGGCATGTGAGGCAGTTGCAAAATCCAAAAAGCTGCTGAAGTTTGTACTGGATGACGGTGAACGTAAGGATCGTGTGATTTTAAGCGGTATTCACGACTATTATGAACCGGAAGAACTGGTTGGCAAGACAGCAATCGCTATCGTGAACCTGCCCCCCAGAAAAATGATGGGCATTGATTCCGAGGGTATGCTGATTTCGGCAGTACACGAGGAAGACGGTCACGAAGGACTGAACCTTCTGATGGTAGATGACAGAATCCCGGCAGGGGCTAAGCTGTACTAATTTTATAGAGAGAAAAAAATGAGGACTTCTCGTAGGGGAAGTCCTGTTTTTATGTGGTTATCGGCAGAAGGCTTGCCGAGAGACAGTGAAGATGATATTATGCTTTAAAAGCCTATTTGATATGAGGGAGTTAAAGTATGAGAAAGACCTTATTATATTATGAACAAAATGCAGAAAATTTTATCCGTGAAACAAGAGAGGTCGATTTTAGTGAGGTACAAGAGCTTTTTTTGAGTAAGCTGGAAAAGGGCGCTTTGATTTTAGATTTTGGCTGTGGTTCGGGGCGTGACACAAAATGTTTTCTAAATAGAGGTTATTTTGTGGAGGCGGTAGACGGTTCTGCCGAGATGTGTCGGGCGGCAAGTCGATATACGGGTATTGAAGTGAAGCAAATGTTATTTCAGGAATTGAAGGAATATGAAAAGTATGATGGGATTTGGGCGTGTGCGTCCATTCTTCATTTAACCCATAATGAATTAAAAGAGGTGCTGAAAAAAATATTGCTTGCACTCAAGAAAGAGGGGATTGCCTATCTTTCATTTAAATATGGGACTTTTGAGGGAGAGCGAAGGGGAAGATATTTTCTTGATATGACAGAGGAAGCATTTGCGAAGATATTGGCAGAAATAGATGGCTTTGACATAGAGGGGAAATGGATTACCGGCGATGTTCGACCGGAAAGAGGAGACGAACGGTGGCTGAATCTGATTCTGAGAAAACGAAATGAAGGGTGATTGCAATGATAGTAAATTCGTGGACAAGAAGTGAGTATTATCGAATAAAGGCAGCCTTGCACGGAAAAGTTCCGATAAGAATGGAGCTTTTCAGAATGATGAAGGAGCCGCAATATTTATCCTGCATAGAAAAATCTAAAGAGAATATTTTCAGACAGTACCTTGTTGCACTGGAGGAAATGGGCGAGTTGAGTGCAGAAGATGAAGAATTGAAAATGAGTAGGTTACAAAGGACTTCCCGCAGGGGAAGTCCTGTTTTTATGCTAAAGCTCTTGCAGGCACAGCCTTTTTATCCATGCTTTTCTTCGGATGGCATTTACCCATTCCTGCGGCATGGCTTCATAGTGATAATACAGCCCTGCAAGCCCGCCTGCGATTGCGGCAGTGGTATCGGTATCATCGCCGAGATTGACTGCGCGGAGCAGGCAGTCCCGAAAGCGATTGGTATGAAGCAGACACCAGATTGCCGCCTCCAAAGCATGCAGAACATAGCCGTCGCTCTCGATTTCATCTTCGGGCAGGGAGAAAAATTCATTTAAGTCGCGTAATCTCTGGAAGTACATCAGCTCCGCAAGGCTTTCGGGCGTGTGATAAAATGCAAAGCCTTTTTCTAAGCCGTATTGGATACAGGTTTTCAAATCGGCATTTTTTGGTGCCATTGTGACGATGGCTTTTGCGATAAAATAATACAATCCGCTTGCGATATGACACCGCAGATGATTATGCGTAAGCCCTGTTGCCAGATGGATTTGCCGAAGGGCATCCGCATCCGAAATATCTTCCTTCTGAATGAAATACAGGCAGACAGGGAGAATTCGCATCAATGCGCCGTTGCCGTTGGAATATTCGCCCGTTTCGCCGCAGGTTGCGAGGTCGTGGCTGTCACGATACTTATAGATGGCGTTGCTGCAGGTATTCCCCTCATCAAACGCCTCGCCGAAGGGGGTATATGCGCCATGAAATTCCCAATCGAGAAAGCGTTCCATGATATCCCGCAGATCGATACGGTTCTGTTCGTTGATGCTCGCAAGGGTCGCAAGTGCCATACTGCTGTCATCCGTCCATGTACCGGGGGGCATGTTATAGGTGCCGTAGCCCTCCATTTTGGTGACGGCTCCACGCTCCCGAAGCTCCTCTCTGTCGAGAAACTGAACGGGACACCCCAGTGCGTCCCCGACAACCAGTCCCATCATGCCGTCTAAGACCATTTTTCTGTCGTTCATGCGCATACTCCTTTCTGCATACCGTTCTTACCAATCCTCCCAGTAATCCTCTGCATTACTGCCATCCGGCATATAGCCGTCCCAGTCATCCATGAAATCCTCATAGCCTTCATAATCGTCGCAATCGGGCAGTTCGGGCTTCTTCTGCGATTTGGGGGCGGTGTATACGGGGGTGGGAGTTGTTTTGGCAGGCTGATTCTGCTCGGAAGATTTACTCTGTTCGGAGGGTTTATTCCGCGCAGCAGGCTGATTCTGACCGGAAACAGGCTTGCGCTTCGCGCTTCTGTCGGAGGAAGCAAGCTGTCCTTCTCGACGAAAGACATGCTTATGCTGATCAAACAGAGAGCCATTAAGCGAAACAAACAGCGTTTCCTTTTGTGCCGTGGTGTCCAGTGTAAGTGTCAGCGCACCGCGCTGCGGATGCCATTTCGTAATGGTATAAGAAAATACTGCACCGTTTTCATAGGTTTGTATTGCGGTATCGCCATGGATGCTCCATGCCTGTCGTTCCCCTCTCGCGGTGTAATATACAAAGGTATCCTGTAGGGCGGACCGCATTTCCTCCTGTGAGGAATAAAGCGTTCTTTCTGCAAGATTGTTGCGGTCGGTAATCAAGCATGCGATACTGAGAATAAAAATGACTGCGACCCAGATAAGAATGGTACTCCTTTTTTGTGACATTATCTGTTCCTCTCCAATCATTCCGTTTATTTTCCGAGCCTCTGCTTGGCGAGCATTTTTCTCTGATAAGCAGGGAAGTCCCTCTGTGCCAGCTCATATTCTGCCAGCTTTTCATCATATCTCTTTTTTGCATTTGAGGTTGCCATGATGATAAAGGAAACACCGACAACAAGCCCGACAAAAAAATAAAAAGAGTCCATCAGGAAGAGACCGAAAGCGGCATCAAACAGACCGATGATGCCGATACCCATGTAAACCTTTTCGCCGGACCCCATTTTGTTTACCGGCTTTTCGGGCATCCGGATGCGGCTGAGAAGAAACGCTTCTGTAGCAGGGTCTGGCTTTCTTCTGACGGTAGGGATGGGCTCCTGCCATTCCGCAGCTTCGGCAGAGCAATCCCGTTCTGCTTCCTTTTTTTGCCTCCATAAAGGCGACGAATGACATAAATTTCAGAAAATCCTTATCCATAGAAGGCTCCTCTTTTGCGAAAAAATAACTGATTTAAACTTATCATAGAGGATTTTTGCGAGAAAAGCAAGTTGGCTGCAGTCAGTCCGCGGTTTTATGGATTTCTGACGGGATCGGGGGAGAAGATGCAGATTTCCGCATCGGAGCAGCTTGGAAAATTCTGCCGACGGCATGCAGAGGCGATTGACGACGAAAATCTTGAATTTATGCGGATGTTCGCATATACTGGAGATAGTATTTCAGACAGAGGACATCCTTTTGCGGCGCAATGCCTTTCTGTGCTGAGGGGATGCGGTGGAAAGGAAGTGAACGGCATGGCGATGGATGAGGAGCTTTACAGGCGATATCTTTGCGGCGATGAAGCGGGGCTTGTGGCATTGATGAAAAAATACGGCAATCCGCTGACCTTATATATCAACGGCTATCTGCATGACGTTCACGAAGCGGAGGATTTGATGATCGAGGTCTTTTCCTATTTATTTACGAAAAAGCCGCACATTCGAGACGGCGGCTTAAAGGCCTATCTGTATAAAGCGGCACGGCACATGGCTTTACGCGGCAAAAGCAGACGGCGGCTTTTCTTCAGCCTGGATAACCTGACCGAGGAGCCGGACGGACAGACGCTGGTGGAGGAGGTTGTCCGCACAAAGGAGCGGGATCGGATTCTGCATTTCTGCATGGCTGCGTTAAATCCGGATTATCGAGAGGCGCTTTATCTGGTCTATTTTGAGGGCATGAGCTATTTGCAGGCTGCTGATGTCATGGGGAAAAGCGAGAAGCAGATTACCAATATGGTGTATCGGGGCAAGGGCCGTCTGCGCGGATTACTGGAACGGGAGGGAATCACAAATGCGGAGTCATGAGGAACGAATTGCAGAGGTAAAACGGCGGATTGCGGAAAAGGAGTGTCGGAGAAGGCAGCGGCAGGAACGGATCGCTGCCCTTTTCGGCGTGGCGGCGTGCCTTGCGATAATCGTTGGGGTTTCCCTTTTTATGCCCGATATGGTCAATCGAATGGAGCCGGGCATATCCTCCGGCTTTGGAACAGCGGCAACAATGCTGGGCGGCAGTGCTGCGCTTGGATATATCGTGACCGGACTGCTCGCCTTTATCCTTGGTGTGTGTGTGACAATCGCGTGCTTCCGTATCTGTCTGCTGCATAAGGACGAACAGTCGGGGGAGCAAAAGGGGGACAATACGAATGGAACTTGCCGATAACTTTGTGCAATTCTCTGTTACCCTGCTGGGCTTTTGCCTGAGCGGGATGCGATATTTGAAGGGCAGAAAGCAGGCGTATTTTCTGCTGACCTGCTTTTATGGCTGTTTTGCGCTCGGCTCCCTGTACTGGACGCTGTATCTGTTTCTGTTTTCAAAAACGCCGCAGGTTTTTTATGTATCGGAGTTTGGCTGGGTGGCAAGCGTTATTTTTCTTTCTATTTTGCAATACTCCCTTTCCTCTGCGGAGGAAAGAGGCTTTGTGTGCCGAAGGGCGCGGATTGCCTTTCTGATAGGCGTTCCCTTATGTATATTTTACTGCACCTTTGGGGATGTTCTCTCGAATCTGCTTTGGTGCGGCATGATGATTGCTGTTTCCTATCATGCGATACGGGGGCTTACTTACGCGCGAACGCAGACGGGAGCGGCACGGCAGCTGCGATATTTCCATATCGGGGTGCTGTGCTATGTGGCGGCGGAATATATCCTTTGGACTTCTGGCTGCTTCCGTCAGGGGGATTCGGCTTTCTTCCTCTATTATGGTTTTGATGTTCTGCTGACGGGCTGCATATTCGCGCTGCTGCCTGCCACAGGAAGGGCGGTGCAGGCATGACATATATGGAAAATATTTTTATCTGTATGGCATCCCCTCTGCTGATTGCCGCCCTGTGCATGGGAAAACGGCATACAGGGGCTTTTCTGTTCTGCTTTGCGGGAATGGGGATGTGCCTGCTTTCTGCATATCTCAATACCTTTCTCGCCGCGCTGTATGGGGCGGATGCATTTGCCGCCACTGTGGAGATTGCGCCTGTGGTGGAGGAGGGGATGAAGCTGCTGCCGCTGCTCTTTTATCTTTTGGTATTTGAGCCGAAGGCGCGGCAGATTGGGATTGCCGCAGTGATTACTGCGCTTTCCTTTGCTACCTTTGAAAATATTTGCTATCTGATTCAAAACGGAGCCGCGCATTTCTCCTTTATTTTCTTCCGCGGCATCGGAACGGGAGCAATGCATGTCATTTGCGGAGCCATCGTCGGCGGCGGGCTTGCGTATGTGTGGCGGCGGACGTGGCTGAAAATTGCCGGAACCTGCGGACTGCTTGGGGCGGCGATTACCTTTCATGCAATTTATAACCTGCTGATTGCCTACGGCGGCACAGCGCAGTATATTGCGTATCTTTTGCCTGTGGGGATTCTGGCGGCAGGCAAGCTGATTTTTTTATTTTTTTTAAAAAAATTTGATTTTTAGGTTAGAGTTTTTCCGTTTTTTTGTACCTATATAAGTGAAAGGCTCTTTCTGCGGTGTCTGCATGGCACAGAAAAAAGGAAGGAGCGGGACACGGAAAAGGAAATGACATGACAGCAATGGAGGGAGGAAAAACGAATGAAAAAACAAAGAAAACGGATTTACACGGCACTGCTTTGCACCTGCTTCCTGTTTTCTACGGCTTCTGTGCCGGTATCGGCGGCAGAAACGGAGCAGGAGGAGGAAATGATTACCCTGTCAAATACAAAGGTAGTCGTTACCGTGGAAAGCGTACAGGCTATGATTAACGCTTTGCCGGATGCGAAAGATATCGATGACGATAATATTGAGGAAGTGAGGACGCAGTTTCAAGCCGTTGTAGATGCAATGCAGCAGCTTACCGCCGAGGAACAGAGGAAACTTGATACATCACGTTATAGGAAAGTTGCTGCTGTGCTATATGGGCCGTTTTTGGGTGTCCCTATACCTATTCCCGGAACAGATGTTGAATGGATGATCAGCCAATACGAGGACGGGGTGCTTACGGACTGGACGCTTACAATATCAGGTAAGGGTGCAATGCCTAATTTTAGAGATAATGGCACTCCGGCTTGCCCGTGGGAGAACGAAAAGCAAAAAATTAAAAAGGTAATCATAGAGAAAGGCGTGACCAATATTGGCGGTAACGCATTTAAGGGATGCTTAAATCTTGCCGCGGTACATATTCCCAAAACGGTCGAAAGGATAGAGTATTCTGCTTTTCAAGGCTGTACTGCCCTTACGAAAATTGATATTCCTAATAGCGTCATTTTTGTGGGATCGTCCGCATTTGCTGGATGCAGGAGACTTCAGGAGGTTCATACCCATTGGAAGGATCCGAATGAAATCATCTTTGGACACCTCGTATTTTATGAGCTTGGGTCTTCCTGGCCAGAGAATCGAACTATATATGTCCCTGCTGGGTATAAGGGCAGGTTTGTAAGCGGCGCATGGGTGGATTGGAAGGTAGAGGGCGAAGATTATACCGTCTCTTTTAACGGTGGTAACGCATCTGGCTCCATGGAATCGGTTCAGACATCCGGGGATTATACTCTTCCGAAGTCCGGCTTTACGTATGATACGGCTGATTTTGAATATTGGACACTGGAGAGATCTGATGGAGAGAGAGCGGGCTCCCCTGGAGAGGTTTTTCCTGTTACGGAGGATGTGACACTTTACGCCAACTGGATACTGCACATAGTGATACCGGACCCCAATCCTCCGGTAGAAGAGTGTACCCATGAATGGGGCGAATGGACTTCCAACGGTAATGGGACGCATACCCGCACCTGCTCGATTGACAGCAGTCACACCGAAACGGGCAACTGTTCCGGCGGTACGGCTACCTGTACGGAGAAGGCCGTCTGCAAAATCTGCAATACAGCCTACGGCGAATTAAACGCAAGCAATCATACGGGCGGCACTGAGGTGCGCGACAGAGTTGAGGCCACCACCAGTGCGGACGGCTATACGGGTGACACCTACTGTAAGGGGTGCAATACTAAGATTGCGACAGGCGAGAGTATTCCGAAAAAAGACAGCGGCGACAGTCCAAGCGGCGGGAGCTCAAGCGGCGGCAGTTCAAGCAGTAGCAGCGGCGGCGGTGGCGGCGGCACGACCTACTACACGCTAACCTTTGAAACCAACGGCGGCGGCAGCATGCAGGCAATCCGCGCCGCCCGCGGCAAAATGCTTGACCTTTCCGCCTATACCCCGATGCGCGACGGCTATGACTTCGGCGGCTGGTATGCCGACAAGGATTTGACGCAGAGGATTACGGAAATCAAGCTGAGCGGCAGCAAAACGGTTTATGCAGACTGGAAAAAGAGAGAGCCGGACGCAGTGAAGAATCCCTTTGCGGATGTCAATGCAGGCGATTGGTTTTATCGGGATGTTTTGTTTAGCTACGAAAAGGGTCTGATGTCCGGCATGGATGCGGCAGCCTTTGCGCCCTATGCGAACACCACCCGTGCGCAGATTGCGGTAATTTTCTACCGCATGGAGGGCAGCCCTGCTGTCGAGGGAGAAAACAGCTTTGCCGATGTTGTGCGTGGCTCCGGTACGGCATGGTTTTATGATGCGGTGACATGGGCACAGCAAAACGGCATTATGGGCGGCTACGACAACAGCAGCTTTGCCCCGAATGATCCGATTACCCGTGAACAGCTTGCGGCGATTTTCTATCGCTACGCGCAGTATAAGGGCTATGATACCACACAGGGCGGCATGGCAATTCGGGAGTTCGGCGATTACGAGAGCATTTCCGATTATGCGATGAGCGCGATGGCGTGGGCGGTGAATACCGGCCTTGTAAAGGGCGACAGCAATCTCCTTTATCCGAATGGCACTGCTACGCGTGCCGAGATTGCGGCGATGCTCCACCGCTTCGTTGAAAACGGAATGAAATAAGCAAACAAAAAGCAGAAGCTCCTGCTAAAAAGGAGTTTCTGCTTTTTTATTGGCGTTATACCTTCAAAACGAAATGGTTTTTATGAAAATCCAGCAGACCCTCATCCCGCATTTTCCCAAGCTCCAGCGAAAGTCCACTGCGCTCCACCGCGAGGTAATCCGCAAGCTGCTGTCTGGAAAAGGGAATATCGAATTCATATTTTCCGAGCCGCTGTGCCTCTGCGGAAAAATAGGACATCAGCTTTGCGCGCGTTGTGCGCTGCCCCATGTGGGTCAGCTTTTCGCTGAAGCGCAGGTTTTTCTCCGCAAGCTCGCCAAGCAGATTTCGGATGATATGGCTATGATGCGTGCAGGCGGAGGAGCACACATGCAGCACACGCTTTATGTTCAAATACAGCACCGTAACAGCCGTTTCCGCCACAACGCTTACATTCAGCACAGAGCCGGGCGCGCAGGCATAGGCGGCGGCAAAGGTCTGCCCCACCCCTGCCTTGGAAATGATGTTGCGGTTGCCCCAGATGTCCTCCTGTATGATTAGAACACTGCCGGACAGCACCAGACCGATGGCATCTGCCGTATCCCCAATGCGCAGTAGCAGGGCATCCTTGGGAAAGCTTTCCCTTCTTGTTTCCAGACAGGAGAGCATTGCGGTCAGTTCCTCCTCGGAAACGCCAGAAAAAAGCTGAGAGGAACGGATGATGGGAAAAAATTCTTTCATAAAAACCCTCTTTTCGTTGAAAATTCAACAGACTTGTTGAATTTAGCATACTATAATGAAAACAAAAAAGCAAGGAGGTTTTTATTGTGAAAAGAAGAATCATTGAAATTGATCAGAATAAATGCAATGGCTGCGGTGCCTGTGCCGCCGCTTGTCACGAAGGCGCAATCGCTATGGTAAACGGGAAGGCGCAGCTGATGCGCGATGACTACTGCGATGGTCTGGGCGATTGCCTGCCTACCTGCCCCACTGCCGCGATTACCTTTGTGGAGCGCGAAGCGGCAGCGTATGATGAAAAGGCAGTGGAGGAAAATAAACGCAGAAGGATGCAGGAAAAAATGCAGACAGAAGGGATGACACTCCCCTGCGGATGTCCGGGAAGTCAGTCCAGAACGATTGCACACGAAGAATCCGCCGTGGCTTGCAATACAGAGGCGGTCAGCCGCCTGTCCCAGTGGCCTGTGCAGATTAAGCTGGTTCCCACACGCGCACCGTATTTTGACGGCGCAAAGCTGCTGATTGCCGCAGACTGCACCGCGTATGCCTATGCCGCCTTCCACGAAAAATTCATCAAGGGACATATCACCCTTGTGGGCTGTCCGAAGCTGGACAGTGTGGATTATTCCGAGAAGCTGACCGAAATCATTCGTGAGAATGATATCAAAAGTGTTACCATTGTCCGCATGGAGGTTCCCTGCTGCGGTGGTCTGGAATTTGCGGCAAAAACGGCATTACAGCAGAGTGGAAAATTTATTCCATGGCAGGTTGTGACCATCTCCACAGATGGCAGAATTCTGGATTAAAAAAGAAGAATAAAGAGGATAAAAAAGGAAGAGAGGCGATTGTATGAAAAATAGGATGTTTTGTTTTCAGTGTGAGCAGACGGCAGGATGTACCGGCTGTACGGGAAATGCAGGCGTTTGTGGCAAAACCGCTGATGTGGCACAGCTGCAGGATGAACTGACAGGGGCGCTGATCGGGCTTGCGCGCGCAACGGACAATGCCCCCGATGTGAATGACGGCACATGGCGGCTGATGATTGAGGGATTATTTACCACCGTTACAAATGTAAGCTTCAACGAAAAGACATTGCGCGAGCTGATTGACCGCGTACATGCGGAAAAGGCAAGGCTTGTGCCTGACTGTTCGGACTGCGCTGCTCCGTGCGGGCGCGCTGCCGATTACGATATGGCAAGGCTCTGGAATGCGCAGGAGGATATCCGCAGCCTGAAATCACTGATTCTGTTCGGGGTGCGCGGCATGGCGGCCTATGCGCATCATGCTCTGGTGCTGGGCTATACCGATGAGGCGGTGAACGATTTCTTTGCAAAGGCGCTTTTTGCTGTTGGCGAGGATTGGGGCATGGAGGAGCTGCTGCCCATCGTGATGGAGGTTGGTGAGAAAAACCTCAAGTGCATGGCGCTTTTGGATCAGGCAAATACCGAAAGCTATGGCACGCCTGTACCTGTTACCGTTCCGCTGACTGTGGAAAAGGGGCCGTTTATTGTGATTTCCGGTCACGATCTGCATGATCTCAAGCTACTGCTGGAGCAGACCGAGGGCAGGGGCATCAATATTTATACCCATGGCGAAATGCTGCCTGCACATGGTTATCCCGAATTGAAAAAGTATGCGCATCTCAAGGGCAACTTCGGCACAGCATGGCAGAATCAGCAGAAGGAATTCGCAGAGCTGCCTGCGCCGGTGCTGTTTACCACCAACTGCCTGATGCCGCCGAAGGCAAGCTATGCCGACCGCGTATTCACCACAGAGGTGGTATCCTATCCCGAAATGACGCATATCGGCGCGGATAAGGACTTCACCCCTGTGATCGAAAAGGCACTGGAGCTGGGCGGTTATGCCGAGGATAGAATGTTTACAGGCATCAATGGCGGCAATACAGTGATGACAGGCTTTGCCCGCGGTACTGTGCTTGGGGTGGCGGATAAAGTCATCGAGGCTGTGAAAGCCGGCGCAATCAGACATTTCTTCCTTGTTGCAGGCTGCGATGGGGCGCGTCCCGGACGCAATTACTATACGGAGTTCGTAAAACAGACCCCTGCGGATACGGTTGTGCTGACGCTTGCCTGTGGCAAATACCGTTTCAATGACCTTGACCTTGGCACCATTGGCGGTCTGCCCCGTCTGATGGATATCGGGCAGTGCAATGATGCTTACAGTGCGATTCAGATTGCCGTTGCGCTTGCCGATGCGTTCGGCTGCGGCGTGAATGATTTGCCGCTGTCTATGGTGCTTTCCTGGTATGAGCAGAAGGCGGTGTGTATCCTGCTGACCCTGCTGTATTTGGGCATCAAGAATATTCGCCTTGGCCCTACCCTGCCGGCATTTGTTTCGCCCAATGTGCTGCAGTACCTTGTGGAGAATTTCGGGATTGCACCAATCACGACTCCGGAGGAGGATTTGAAGCAGCTGCTGCAGGAGGCTTAAAATAAGATATCTCTCATGAAAAGGCAATCCCCTTGGATTGCCTTTTTTTATTGTAGTGCCTTTAAACGAAACAAAACCACCCTCTTACGAAAAAATATTACAAATTAGGATATTTTTTATAAATTAAGGTTGTAATAGAAATCCCTTTTTACTATAATTCAAATTGCATAAAATAATAAATTCCGCAGAAAACAAGCATAATTCGCCAAAGTAGGCGAAAGCCTATGACGCAAAGCTACAGGGCCTTTCAACTGGCAGCCAGCTGCAAAAAAACGAGCATTGCCGGATAGGGGCGGTGCTTTTTCTGTTTGTGAAGAAAAAAGGAATTTATTCGCATTGATTATTATGCGAAGGCACTTGCGCTGACCGTAGCGGCAAGCATGGTTTCTGTGCCGGCATTCGCGGCGGAGGGGACGGACGCCCCTCAGGCACAGGAGAAAACGGTGGAGCAGGACGAGCAGAAAGGGGAAAAATCTGCGAAGGAAGAGCAGGAAAAGACTGAGCAGTCCGTAAAGGAAGAAAAGATAGAAGATGGAATTTCCGCAGCTTCTGATGATGACCAAGAAACTGCCGTTGCAGAAGGGGAAGTTTTTGCAAAAGGGGACTGCGGTGCAACCGAAGAAGATGAGGTTTCGTGGAAACTGGTAAAGAATGACGATACAGACGATACATTATACCGCAAGGCGGAAGAAAACGGATATTCCTACGCAACAACAGATGAAGGCGGGTACGAAAAGGTAGATGGCTATACCTTGACCATTTCGGGCGAAGGCAACATTGCAGATTACTACGGGAAAAATATTACGATTGATAGCTTTGAGGGGGATATTGCTCCTTGGAGAAGAGCCTTACTCAGCGATGTCGAGGCTGACAGAACAACACAGGAGGTTGTTCCAATCACAAAGGTTATTGTAGAAGATGGCATTACAGGAATCGGTACAGATGCATTTTCTTATTTGGCGCTGAATGGGACAATTACATTTAATGAAAACGTAACCTATTACGGCAGCGGTGTTTATTCGTACTGCCCTTTGATTACGACGGTTGATTTTACAAATTTCAAGCCTAAAAATGTTTCGGATTATTGGATACCGGGTCATGAAATGCTGACAGGCAGTGCCGTTCCTTACGGATTTTTTGACAGAGATAAAAGCCTGAATACCTGTATAGTAGACGGAAAAACCTACACCGGTGAGCTTGCCCTGCCGGAACGGATTGACACCATCTGTACGGCGGCATTCCGCGGAACAGGATTTGACACTATCAATTTTGACAATGGCTTGAAGGATATAAAAGAAGTAGGCCCCTATGGCATGAGTAATCTGGCAAATATTGATACATTTACCTATCCGGGGAATGTGGACTTTTATAGCGGCGAGAGTCCCAACGGCAACAAAACGTCCAGTGTTGTATTAACTGGAAGCAGCATAAAAAAACTGATTATTCAGAAGGATGTAAAGGAATTGCCTGACGCTTTTGCTTATCAGCTGAAAGCGTTAGAGGAAGTTATCTTTGAGGGAGAAATAGAAAGTATTGGCTCGAATGCCTTCGGCGGATGCGAAAAGCTGGAATCCGTAGAGCTTGGTAAAGTGAAATCGATGGGGAATGGTGTATTTATCAACTGTCCTTCTCTGAAGTCCCTTAAAATCGAAGGGGATGAGAACTTGGTTCTTTCTTCTAATACCGTAGCGAGCTGGGGAACAAACTGGCCCGGTGCCGCACCCTTGGAAACCTTTGAACTGGGTGCAGGGACAATCAATTTCAACCTGAACGGGAAAAAGGATACTCTTAAAGAGGTAAAGCTTGGTGACGGGGTTAAGGATATTCCCGATTATTTTTTAAGTGGATGTACCAAATTGGAAACACTTGAAATCGGGAACGGCATTACAAAAATCGGGAATCGTGCTTTTGAACAGACAGCTATCACAAGTATTACGATTCCGGACAGCGTAACAGCTATCGGGGAACAGGCATTTAACGGATGTACTTCTCTTACGGAGGTAAATATTCCAAAGAATTCTAAACTTGAAACAATCGGGAATCGTGCTTTTCAACAGACAAACATTACAAGCATTGCAATTCCGGACAGCGTAACAGTTATTGGGAAACAGGCATTTAACGGATGTACTTCTCTTACAGAGGTAAATATTTCAAAGAATTCTAAACTTGAAACAATTGGAGACGGTGCATTTTATGATACAAGAGTGCTGAAAATGTATCTTCCCGGCGGAGTAAAAACGCTTGGTGTCGGTGCTTTTCAGAGAACACCTGTGAAAATTTATGATATGAGTGATGTCTATTCGTCTGATTTTACCATCGGGGATTGGTGCATCAATAACTGGTATAATACTAAAGAAGGCGAAGTGGCACCTGAATGGGCAAATAATCATAAGGATATTTATGTAAATAACAACGACATCTTAAATGCCTTATTAGCTAAAAATAAAGCCGGTTCTGTGACTAAAACCTGCTATGTGACAAACGGCGGAACAGTTGATATGACAAAAACAGGCTTTGCAGCTGTTTCTCGTCCAGGTTATACTGTGGAATGGCACCAGAAAGCAAATTTTTCCGATGAGGCATATACAGGTGAGCCTCAGAACGGCGGAAATTATTATGCAAAATGGACTTTGAATGATTCTACGAATACGATTGAAGTTACTTATGACGCGAATATCAGCGGCGTAACGGCAAAAACGTATGCTGAAATTAAAGGCAATGAGCATTTTGCAAAAGCAAGCAGCTTTAGCCGTGCCGGCTATACATTTACCGGATGGAATACCGCGGCAAATGGCACAGGCACAGCCTATGCGGTTGGTGAGAAGATTCCCAGCACCAAAAGCATTACCGTTTATGCACAGTGGAAGCTGAATGCACCTACAGTTTCCGTAACAGGCAATGCGACAAAGCAGTATGACGGCGAGAATGTTACCCTCACAGCGGCAACGCCTGTTTCCGGTGTTACATATCAGTGGCAGAAGGACGGCGTAGCTATTGATGGTGCAACAGATGCCACATATACCGTGAAAAATGTTGCGGACAGCGGAAGCTATACCGTTAAGATTACGGATACAGAAAAGAAAACAGCCGTAAGCAGTGCGACAGCAATTTCCATTACAAAGAAAGAGGTAGCAGTGCCTACGGTGGAAAGCAAGACCTATAACGGCACGGTATTGACAGCAGATGTAACCGGAACAGCTGATTACGAGGTTACAAAGAATGAAGGCGGAAAGAATGCCGGTGCGTATGATGTTGTTTTAACCTTGAAGGATGCAGATAATTATAAGTGGGCTGACAGCGAAGTAGCTGCAAAAACGATTCCTTTTACAGTTGCACCCAAGAAGGTAGAATTAACTGTAGATAATAGCACATTGAAAGGCGCAGGCAGTGTTACATTTACGGTTGATGGCGTTTGTGAAGGAGATGTAGCAAAGGTTGTATGCAACGTTGACAGTATTAAGGTAGAGGGCTTAAAGGCTTCTTTGCCGAATGCAACCATGGAGTATACATTTACAACAGACATGGGCGGCAATTATGAACCTGCAAGCTGTGTTGTTTCCGTAACACGCAGAAAATCCTCGTCTTCCTCCTCTGACACTTCTGCCCCGACCTACGGCGTAAGCACAGGCAAGACGGAAAACGGCGAAATCTCCGTTACCCCCGCGAAGGCAGAAGCCGGCGAAACAGTGACCATCAAGGCAACCCCCGACAGCGGCTATCAGCTGGACAAGATGACGGTAAAGGACAAAAACAACAGCACCGTAAAGCTGAAAAAGGTGGACGATAACGAATATACATTTACCATGCCCGTCGGCAAGGTTTCCGTGGATGCGACATTCGTGCAGAAGGATGCGGCGGATGATAGCAACGCGGCTGAAGCAGGCAAGACCATTAAGCTGCAAATCGGCAGCCGTATCGTTAACGTGGATAACGAAGCGGTGATTTACGATGCTGCACCCGTCATCCGCAATGACAGAACTCTGGTGCCTATCAGAATTATCACCGAGGCTCTGGGCGGCAAGGTGGATTGGAACGGCGCGACCAAAGAGGTTACGCTCTCCATCAACGATAAGGAAATCAAGATGACCATCGGCAAGATGCTTGAAAAATACGGCGTTGCACCTGTTATCATCGACGGACGTACCTTCGTACCCGTGCGCTTCGTGGCAGATGAGCTTGGCGCAGAGGTTGCTTGGGATGAGGCAACCAAAACAGTGACAATCAAAACCGCTCGATAAGGCAATTCGGCGTTCATCAGAAATGGTGAACGCCATTTTTTTGTCCCGTTTGCGAAAAAGTATTTGACAACAGGGGGTGTTTTTGATATACTAACTATTGCAGTAGGCGTTTTGTGGAGATGTACTCAAGAGGCTGAAGAGGTGCCCCTGCTAAGGGTATAGGTCATTAACGTGGCGCGAGGGTTCAAATCCCTCCATCTCCGTAGAAAAGAGACTATCGAAGGATAGTCTTTTTTATTTTGCAAAACGGAACCCTTTTTTGTGGCGCAGTGCAAATCCCATTTTAATTTAATAGGAAGCTTTTTGGCGTTTCGATTCCCCGAAACGTCTTTTTTTATACCTTGAGACTCCCTGAGACTTGGCAGCTGCTATTCTCCATGACAGAAAGGAGGAGAGCAAAATGTATGTTACAGGGGACACGATTATCCGCTTTGCGACCGTTCTGGGAGCGTTAGGCACACTTGGAGCCCTGCTTTACCGCAGCTTTCACTGGATGGAGCAGCAGAAGGCGCAGCAGGCGGAAATCGAGAACATCAAAAAGGAGCAGTGCGTTATATGCTACGGGCTTTTGGCAACACTGGACGGGCTCAAGCAGCTTGGCGCAAACGGCAATGTCAGTGATGCCTATCAGAGACTGGAAAAGCATCTGAATCAATCGGCGCACGAATGAAAGGGGGAAATGGAATGAAGGAAATTTGGAAAGAAGCCGTCGGAAATCTGCTGACGGTGAAAAGTATTGTAACATTGGTGCTGACGCTGGTATTTTCCGTTCTGGCAGTCACAAGCCGCATTGACGGCGGGCAGTTTCTGAATATTTTTTCGATTGTGATTGCATTTTATTTCGGCACACAGCACAGGAAAAGCATGACACAGGAAGTGACACAGGAAAAGGGGGATGCGGAATGACGGGGCATGAATTGGTTGCATTTGCGAGAGGAAAGCTTGGCACGCCTTATGTTTATGGCATGAAGGGCGAGGTGCTGACGCAAAAGACGTATGACCGGCTGAGAATCCTTTTTGGGCCTCTGGTCTGGGAGAGCGACGCGGCGAAAATCGGGCAGGTTTGTGTAGATTGCAGTGGTCTGATTTCGTGGGGGACAGGCATCCTCCGCAATTCGCAGGGCTATCATGACACAGCGGATGCGGTATTCCCCATCGCGACCATCGGGCAGGCACCCATTGGGGCGGCGGTCTGGCGCAAGGGGCATATCGGCATTTATATCGGCGGCGGAAAATACATCGCGGCGGACGGCAGTGCCTACGGCGTGCGAATCGGCGCTGTTGCGGGCAGCGGCTTTACGCATTGGTTTCGCTTGAAGGATATTGCCTATGAAAGAAAGGAGGACGAAATGGTTACAAAGGAAACGATTTTTTATAATGATAAGGCGTATACCGTCAGCCTCATCCGCAAGGACGGCGTAACATACCTGAAGACCAGAGATATTGCGGAGATTTTAGGCTTAGCGGTCGGCAACAGGGGAAAGGCACCGGTCTTGGCAGACAAGCCTACTGGGGTCGACACAGTCGCCCCCTAAGTCGAAATCAGGATTTCGACTTGTTGAAACAGAAGAATAAACGGATAAGTTCCATCGGCTAAAAGCCTTGAAACTTCCCGTTTTCCTCAGCGGAACTACTGGCACTGCGTAGCAGCAGCCCTTTGGGCTGGTTTGTCAGCAAACTGCCATGCCGCCTGCGGATTTTATTC
>OOCB01002041.1_pt1 | contig 24744 bp, 19 predicted proteins | sample 1671351 | NCBI WGS metagenome assembly OOCB01 (sample SAMN06348148, study PRJEB24527) | human gut metagenome | biome: human gut; feature: ankylosing spondylitis patient; material: feces | host: Homo sapiens | place: China | collected 2015-10 | reverse complement strand
TGCTCGATGAGGGTGCAGCAGCGGTCTAACCGCGCCTTTACGATATAGCGGTGCACCGTCTGCCCGGTCTGGCGTTTAAATTCCCGGGCAATATGTTCCCGGGAGACGAAAAACTCCTTTTCCAGCCGCTCCAGCGTCAGCTCCTCGGTAAGGTGCGCCTGAATAAACAAAAACACCTCGTCCAGCATCAGGTGGTGGCGGCTGACCGATGCGGTGTGGAACTCTGCATGGATGCAGGCACGCAGCGCCAGCACCACGAACATTTGCAGAATACCGTGCTCGAATACCGCTGCACCGAACTGGGTGCGCTCCTGCGGGAGCATCAGCAACTTCCGGGCAAGGTTTTTCAGCAGCATATAGATCTGGCTGTCCGGGCGGACGGCTACCTGCCGGAAGGGCACCACGTTGAAGCTTTTTTCAAGGTCGGTGTCCGCGTCCGAAAGCTGCGCCAGCGTCTGGGGGGACAGCTGCACCCGAATAAGTTCCAGCGGGCCGTAAGCACCGGCGTATTCCAGCCTGCCGCCCTGACCGGGCTTGAAGATGATGAGGTTCTGCTGCTGTGCAGGCAGCACCACCTCACTGCACCGGAATACGCCGCTGCCCCGCATGACCAGAAACAAATCATAATACGCGCCGGAATAAAATTCCCGGACGGCGCTCTGCTCAAAAAAATAACGCTTGACTGTATAGTTCACCAAAAAAGCCTCCGTGAAACTGTCATGTGTAACAGTTTGTTGTACACAACAGAAAAGTACAACTGTTATAATTGCATAATACATCAATTTACAATAGTTTTCAATCATTTTTTGGATATGCATTGATGGAAATTTAACGTATAATGCAAGCGTAGAAAAGAGACTTGTACGAAAAGTCTCGTGGTTTCACTGTTTTTAAGGAGGATAAAACACAATGGACCAGAAAAAGACCGTCCGACCCTTCTCCATGAAGGACAAGATCGGCTATACTCTGGGCGATCTGGGCTGCTGCTTCACCGAGCAGTACCGCGCCATGTATCTGTCGATCTTCTACACCCTGATCCTGCAGGTCAACCCCTTCCATGTGGGTATCCTGCTGCTGGTCACCAAGATCTGGGACGCCGTGAACGACCCCATCATCGGCGCGATCGTGGACTCCCGCAAGGCCACCAAGGGCGGCAAGTTCATCCCTTGGATCCGCGCCTTCTCTTTCCCCATGGCAGTGCTGTGCATCCTTGGCTTTGTCAATGTGGGCAACATCAACTACGGCCTGCGTCTGGCCTACATGTTTGTCACCTACGTTCTGTACGAGGCGCTGTACACCTGCGTCAACGTGCCCTTCGGTACCCTGTCCAGCGTGATGACCGATGATGTCAGCCAGCGCACCGCACTGTCCCGCTACCGCAGCCTGGGCGGCACCATCTTCATGACCGTCATGGTCATGATCGGCCCCCTGTTCCTGTATGTGGACAACAAGCCCGTGGCTGGCCGCTTCCTGATGCTGGCCTGCATCTGCGCTATGCTGGGCCTGCTGTGCCTGCAGATCACCTGCGTGTGGTGCAAGGAGCGCGTGGAAGTGCCCGAGCGTCCGCAGGGCGAAAAGCTGAACTACCTGCACGTGCTCAAGGAGATCTCTCACAATAAGGCTCTGCTGGGCGTTATGTTCTTCAGCCTCACCGGCATGATCGGTGCTTCCGTGGTCAACGGTCTGAACACCTACCTGTATAAGGACTTCTTCGGCAACGTCAAGATCCAGGCTGTCTCCGGTATGCTGAGCGTGCTGTACGCTGTGCTGTCCTTTGCCATCACCCAGCCTCTTGCCAACAAGTTCGGCAAGAAGGAGTGGTGCTGCATGGGCGCTGGCTTTGCCGCCATCGTGTTCGGCATCCTGTTCTTCTTCCCCGTCCATAACCCCGTGATCTTCATCGTCATCAACGGTATCTGCTATCTGGGCGCTTCCGGCATGCAGGTGCTGATCTGGGCTATGGTCAACGACGCCATCGACTACCACGAGCTGCAGACCGGCGAGCGCAACGAGGGCATCGTTTACTCCACCTATTCCTTCTTCCGCAAGCTTGCAAGCGCCATTTCCGGCAGCCTGTCCAACTTTGTGCTGGGTGTCATCGGCTACAACGTGACCGCAGGCGCTGTGCAGACCGCAGGCGTTGTGAACGCCATCTGGAAGAGCTACACCGGCGTCTACTTCCTGGGCTACGGCATTGCAGTTGCCATCCTGTTCTTCGTCTATCCCCTGACCAAGCAGAAGACTGCCGAGATGCTGACCGAGCTGAAGACTCGCCGCGCCGCAAAGGAGAGCAAGTAAACCATGAAGATTTTACAGGTTCATTTTAAAAACCGCAATGGTCACACCCTGCGCGGCATCGTGACCCTGCCCGACACCGAGGGCAAGGTACCCTTTGTGGTGCATCTGCACGGCTTTGCCGGCAGCTGCAGCGGCTACAAGTCCATGTACACCCACCTGTCCCGCGCTCTGGCAGCGCAGGGCATCGGCAGCGCCCGGTTCGATTTCTACGGCAACGGCGAGAGCGACGGCGAGTTCGAGGATATGAGCTTCGACGGCCTGCACACCGATGCACAGGATATCTTTGCATGGGCCGCTGAGCAGCCCTATGTGGACAGCGAAAAGCTGTTCCTCTCCGGCCAGAGCATGGGCGGCTACATTGCCGCTTCCTGCGCACCGGTCATTCAGCCCCACGGCCTGATCCTGCTGTGCCCGGGCGCCGGGATGTGGTTCGGCTGCGCACAGCGTGCCGACGGCGTTGTGCAGACCGGCAAGGACTACACCGACATGGAGGGTCTGTGCTACAAGATGGCCTTTAACTACGAGATGGCCAAGCACCCCGATCCCTTTACCGAGGCCAAGGGCTACAACGGCCCGGTGCTGCTGCTGCGCGCCGACGATGACCGTCTGGTGGACGAGGGCACCTGCAGCCGTTACGCACAGGTGTACACCGCACCCGAGGTGGACACCATTGCGGGCGGTGGCCACAACTTTGCTACGCTGGCAGCCCGTGCCACCGTGGAGAAAAAGACCGCAGCATTCATCAAAGCAAATCTGTAAAGCAAAGCGTATCTGCAAGGAGGCTTTTGTATGGAAAACGTAATTCTGCAGCCCATCGAGGTGGGCGGACAGACCTTTAAAAACCGCATCATGTTCCCCCCGCTGACCACCGGCTACGAGAAAAACGGCATGATCAGCGAGCAGGACATGGGCTTCTACACCCGTTTGGCAAAGGGCGGCGTGGGCTACATCGTTATGGGCGATGTGGCGCCCATCAACAGCTTTTCTCCCACCCCCAAGCTGTTTGACGACAGCCAGATTCCTGCCTTCAAGGCACTGGCCGACAGCGTGCACGCCTACGGCACCAAGCTGGGCATCCAGATCTTCCACCCGGAGTACGATGTGGACGCCATCAACAGCCTGTTTATGCAGAAGAAGTTTGACGAGATGCGTCAGCGCCTGCACCACGACATGATGTTCTTTACCGATGAGGCCAGCGAGGAGATGCTGATGTCCATCATCGATAAGATGTGCGCCTGCGCAGTGCGTGCCCAGAAGGCCGGTGTGGACGTCATCCAGATCCACGGCGACCGCCTGAACGGCTGCCTGTGCTCCACCCGCATGAACCACCGCACCGATAAGTTCGGCGGCAGTCTGGAGAACCGCGTCCGCTTTGCTCGTATGCTGACCCGCGCCATCCGCAAGGCTGTGCCGGATATGGTCATCGACTACAAGCTGTCCATCGTCACCCCGCAGCGCGGCAAGGGCGGCATTGACGAAGCCGACGCCGTGCAGTTTGCCCAGTGGCTGGTAGAGGACGGCGTAGATATGTTCCACGTTGCACAGGCCAACCACACCGGCAACATGGCCGACACCATTCCTCCCATGGGCGTACAGCCCTACGGCTTCTTTGTCAAGATCGCCGGGGACATCAAAAAGGCCGTCAATGTACCGGTCAGCGCCGTGGGTCGTATCGTGGACGCCGACATGGCTGCGCGTGTCATCGAGAGCGGCATGGCCGACATAGTTGCCATGGGTCGCCCGCTGCTGGCAGACCCCGACTGGGGCACCAAGATCGCTGCCGGGAAGGCCTGCGATATCCGCCGCTGCATCAGCTGCAACAAGGGCTGCACCGATGCCATCCAGAACCGTCAGTTCCTCTCCTGCGTGCTGAACGCGGAAAATGGCTACGAGAACACCCGCAGCATCCAGCCCGCAGCACAGAAAAAGAAGATTGCCGTCCTCGGCGGCGGCCCTGCCGGTCTGGAAGCCGCCCGCGTGGCAGCGCTGCGCGGCCATGACGTGACCCTGTTTGAAAAGACCACCACTCTGGGCGGCCAGCTGAACATTGCCTGCGTACCTCCCCGCAAGGAGGAGATGCGCCGTGCCACACAGGACCTGATCCACGCTGTCTGCAACGCCGGTGTGCACCTGTGCATGGGTCAGACCCGCACCGCAGAGCAGCTGAAGGACGCCGGTTTCGAGGCCGTCATCAACGCTGTGGGCGCACACAGCGCCGCACCCCGCATCCCCGGCATTGACAGCGTGAACGTTGCCGACGCGTGGAAGGTGCTGGCCGGTGAGCAGCAGGTGTACGGCACGGTGGCTGTCATCGGCGGCGGCATGGTAGGCTGCGAGACCGCAGAGTATCTGGCTGCCCGCGGCTGCAAGGTGTCCGTTATCGAGATGATGGACAAGATCGCCGCAGGCGAGAGCACCACCATTCTGCCCACCCTGCTGGAAAACTACAAGACCTACGGCGTGGAGCAGTACCCCAGCCACAAGGTCAAGGAGTTCCGCATGGACGCCGTCGTCTGCGAGAACAAGGACGGCGCAGAGGTGACCATCCCCTGCGATTACATCGTGCTGGCCATGGGCGCACGCTCCAACGCATTTGACGCTGCTGCGCTGGAAGCTGCCGGTATCCCGGTGTATTCCATCGGCGATGCCGCCGGTAAGGCTGCGGATATCTCCAACGCCATCCGCACCGGCTACGATACCGCCTGCCAGCTGTAAAACAAAAATATCGTTCTATTTGTGGGTCAGAAACGCCTGTGGGCGCTTCTGACCCACTTTTTTATTGGGGAAGAAAGTAATTTGCAGCGAGGTTGCAAACGCTGCCATAAACCTGTAGACGATGTGTAGGGGACGATGCTTGACCGTTCCGAAACCGTAAGACAATATATCATTATAAAATTTGTGATGCTCAATGATGTAAAAGCTCCGGCGTGGTCAGGTAGCAACGCCCTGCGGCACAGGGATGAAGTACAACAAAAACAGCCCGGTCCAAACGGACCGGGCATTGTGGGTTCCTGTTTACTTTTTCTCGTTCTTCAGCTGGTTGCGCAGCATGATATCGCCAAAGGTCAGGGCGTTGAACAAACCGCCGGCCTTGTTGGCCTGGCGCACAATGCGCGCCGGCAGAGGCTTGCTTTCATCGGTGGAAAGCAATACAATGTGAACCTTATCGGCCACATCGGCATTGCCTTCCTTTTTGGTGGTCAGTACCTGCAGGTACACAACATAGGGGTCATGCATAGAACCATAGTAAATATCGTTGCCGCAGCGCACCAGCGGGCGGCCCTTATAGGTCAGACTGGGGGTAAAAGCCATCTCTTACAACCTTCTTTCGCTGTTGTTGTATCCGAAAAGCCGAAAATATAGCCTGTTTCTACAAACACAGCCGGATTTTGCGTTAAAAGTCCTTGGAATCCACAAAAGATTCCGGCGGCTTTTGCCTTAAATCCGTCTTGCGTTTGCGAAATATGCGTCATTTTCTTTGTTTTCAGTTACACATTAATCAATAAAAAATATTATACCATACAAGATAGGGGATTACAAATCTAATTTTTCGCGTTCGATCTTTTCTTCGTTCAAGGCAACGCGCTGGGTCAAAATGCGCACCTTGCTGTCCAGCTGACTGAGCCGGATGGACATAAAAAACTGTTTGGCCAGCAGCAAAAAGATGATGACGATATAAACAAAATTGATGGGACTCTGGAACCCAAGCAGATACGCCGCCCAGTAGGCAATGCCGGGAAAGATGGCCAAAATCAGCAGAATGCCGCTGAACAGAAGCCAGAAAATGGTATCTTCGATCTGCACCTTAGCCAAACGCACGCGGCGCAGAATATAGGTTGCGGTGATCAGGCTGCCCAACACAAGGCATACACGGATAATTGGCTGATCAAACATGGCTTACAGGCTCCTTTCCGGGTAAGGCGTTTCGGTGTCCCGCTTGCGGAACCACTGAATCAGCAAAATGGAGATGGACATTTTGACCATATATTCAATGCTGCGCCAAAAGGTCAGGTAGCTTTGTCCGGCCTCGCGCTCGCCCATCGTAACTTGTACTTCGCGTACCACAGCGCCGTTTTTGATCAGGTAACTGATGGTATCCGGCTCCGGGCCATAGTTCAAATTTTGGGCAAATTCTTCCACCATGGCGCGGTTGAACAGCCGCATGCCGCTGGTGGGGTCGCAGATTGCACGGCCGGTGGTCAGCCGGATGGACCAGCTGATGATGTAACTGCCCAGCATGCGCAGGCTTTTGGGCTTTTTTACCGTCAAAAAGCGGCTGCCAATCACGATGTCGGCCCCGCTTTCCAGCTCTTCCAGCATGGCGGCGATATATTCCGGTCGGTGCTGGCCGTCAGCATCCAGCTGCATGGCGCAGTCATACCCGTTTTCGGCGGCATAGCGCAGCCCGGTCTGGAATGCACCTGCCAGCCCCAGGTTGACCGGCAGATCGATCAAGCGGAACCCATGTTCCCGGCAGATGGCCGCGGTTTTATCACGGCTGCCATCGTTGACTACAACATAGTCATACTGCGGGTAGTTCTTGACAATGCCGTTGACGACCTTGGCAATATTGGCTTCCTCATTATATGCAGGAATAACAATCAGCAATTTTGACATAACAAATGTTCCTTATCCACTTGCCCGGCAAACACCGGGCAGATGTCAGCTTTGGTTTATGATCCCCATCATTTTATCAAATACGGCATCCCATGTAAAGTGCGCGTACACATTGCGGTACGCCGCCTCGGCACAGGCATGGGCGCGGGCGGGATCATCCAGCAGGGTCTGCAGCCCGGCGCGGATGGTTTCCACCGTGGCGTCCTGTGGCTGGCCGGGCAGCACAATGCCGTGGGTATCGTTCGGCAGCAGCTCCTCGGTTCCAGCGGTACGGGTGCACACGATGGGGCAGCGGCAGGCCGCGGCTTCCAGCAAGGTGGTGGGAAAGCCCTCGGCATACCGGGTGGGCAGACAGTATACATCTGCCTGCCGCAGCAGCTGAACCACCGCATCATGCGGCAGGGCACCGGGGGTAACGGCCCCAAGGTCCGCCAGTTCCTGCTGCTGCGGACCGCTGCCAGCCGCCACCAGAACAACGCCCGGCAGCTGGGCCACGGCCTGGGCTAATAATCCGGCGCCCTTTTCGGGAATCAGGCGGCCCACAAACAGCACGATCTTACGGTCGCCAAGGTTCAGCTTGGCGCGCCAGTCTGGCGCGTGGGCGGCTTCCTGTTCCAAAGCAGCGGGGTCAATGGCGTTGGGCATGGTTCCTGCAGCCGTAATGCCAAAGGTGTGCAGCCAGCGGCAGGCAGCGGCGGAAACGCCATAGAACGGCGCGCCGGTGCCGCACACCAGGCGGCAGGCAACCTGCTCATACAGCCGCCCGCAGGCCCCCAGCAGGCCGTTGCCCATCGGCATGTATCCGGTGGAATGGTCAATAACCAGCATGGGGATACCGCGGCGCTTGGCCGCGCGGGCAGCCCAGACGCTTTGGGTGTACATGCGGGTCTGCACCACGCAGAAATCGAGCTTTTGCGCCCAGATTTGCGCGGTCAGCGCGTGGAAGCGCGCCCCCGGCTTGATGACAGGAAAGCGCCCGTTCATGACAGGCCAGACGGGCAGGCGGTAAATTTCAATGCCATCCCCGTCAATTTCGTGCTCCGGCAGGTTGGGCAGAGCACTGGTAACCACAATGGCGCGGTGCCCGGTGGCAACAGTGCGACGGGCAAGGTTCCAGGTGTAGCGCTCCACACCACCCACCGTGGGCAGGTACTGCGCAGAAAAATAACAAATCGTCATCGGGCAATCACCGCAAGCATGGCGTTCAGCAATACCCCGGCGTTGACTACGCACAGGCAGCAGACCAGGGTGCAGGCGGACTGTTTGCCGCTGACAACCTGAACCCGGCGGGGCAGGCAGGTAAGCAGGAACAACGGCAGCACGGGCAGAAGATACCGCCCCTGGAAGCCGTAAACGGTCTGATAATAGGTCGGGGTCCACACAAGGCAGCCGGCAAAGGCCAACGCGGCGCACAGCAGCGCGGCCAGCGCACACCACACCCGGTAGCGCCCCTGGGGCAGCCCCGGCACGGGAACATCCTGCGCCGGAACGGCGGCATACCACAGCAGCAGGTAGAGCGCCAACACCCAGAACCAGGCCAGGTCCAGCGAGCTGTAGCTTAAGCTGCCGCCCACAAGGCCGCGCACCCAATTGTCGGCATCCTGCACCACGCTGCGTACCAGCAGCATAGCCACGGCGGGCAGATTGTGCAGAATGTAACCGGGGGTAAAGGTGGTCTGGTCTTCCTCGCTGGGGGTGCTCTGGCTGTCCCGCACGGTACGGACAGCTTCGATCTCTTTGATCAGCACATTGCGGTCCAGCGGGTAGCGGTCATCCTCCACGCCGGGGTAGATCTGGCAGGCGGAAAGCAGCTCTGCACATTCATCACTGCTGAACATGGACTTGAAAAAGTCTCGGCGGTCAGCAGTGGCCAGCCGTTCCCGGCACATTTCGGCGTCGGTGGTCATCAGGTCGCGGTCCAGGTAAACCAGGGAAGCCGCACTCATAAATTCATCATCGGTCAGGCTGGAATGCTCCACTTCCTCCGGGCTGAAGAAAAAGCTCTGGCCCAGAACGGCGGCGGTCACATCGCCCTCCTGCAAGGCCTGCACCCAGAACTCCAGCTCCTTCTGCGGGATCTCGGTCACGCCCTCCACGCAGTAATACAGGCGGCGCACAAAGTTGGAAGCCGTGTTTTCACGGTACTCGGCAGGCATGTTGGCAAACCGGTTGGAGGTTTTGCCGTCACCCGCGGCAGGGGCGGCATGCAGGGTACGATTGTCAGCTGCCTCTGTTGCTGTATAAGAAACCGCAGCAGCCGGGGTAGAACCCTGTGCGGAGGTGGTTTCCGCCTGGGTAGTCTGATTTTCAAACCCGGCAGAACCGGCCACCGAGGTGACCAGCACAGCGCGGTTGATGCTGAGCGCCAACAGCACGCATCCGGCCAGATAAGCGGCTTTTTTGGTTGCGGCGCTCTGGCCAAAGCGGCTGTTGGGAATCAGCAGGAACAACGCTGCCAGCGGCAGGTAAACCAGTTTGGCCGGTGCCAGCAGGATGCCGAACACCGCCAGCGGCAGCCACAGCCGCACCGGCAGCACCGTGCCGTCCTTGCAGCCAAAAATCGCCTGCATACACAGCGCAGTAAAGGCAAACGCCAGCCCCAGCAGCAGGGAATCCCGGCTGAAAGAAGCCGCCAGATGCAGCGTCATGGGCAGCAGGGCCGCCGCAGCGAATACCCGCTTGCCAAACGGCGCGGCTTTAACGGCCAGCATCGCTAGCAAAGCGAACACAATTAAATTTGCTGTGCGCCCCAGCATCAGCGCCGAAACAAAGCCAAGGTGAAAAACATATGCCAGGAACACCGCTGCCGCGCTGAACAGGTACAGCGTGGGATTGCGGTCGGTCTGCAGTTCTTCCAGCGCCGTGTGGCTGTCAAAACTGTCAGGGGTGGTGGTGAACAGGTTTTCGCTCAGTTCCTGCCAGCTGAACACGGTGGTCTTTTCGTTTTGCAGCAGGGGGTCAAAGTCGTGCTCGCGGCGGTAGGTCATATCCAGCGGCACATTGCCCATCCGCCATTCATCCGGCGAGAGCATGTTGGCCCATTTGCAGGCTAAAGTAAAAGACTGGTTGATGTGGTATTTTTCGTCCGGTGCGGCATAGGGCGGCAGCACAAAGCTGTACAGCATGCCAAAGCAGAGCACCAGCACAAACACCAGCCGGTGCAGCGGCATGCGGCCCCGCATGGCAAAATAAATGCCAAGGAACACCACAACGCTGGCCAGCAGCCCGACCAGCAAAAAGAACCGGGTCAAAAATCCGCCAATCTGTTTGTAAGTCACCAGCAGCGCCAGCGTGCCGTCCACGGCTTCGCCGTTTACGGTAAAGGTATCGTTCCACAGCACAGCGCCGTTGCTGCAGCCCACGGTCAACCGGCCGGAACCGGTATACTCCGGTTTCAGCGTCACGCGGTAGTGGCGGCCTGCGCTGCCGGTCACGGGGGTATCCAGCCCCATGCCAGTGTACTGCCCGGCCACAATGTTCGCCATATCGCCGGTGGAGCGGGCCAGCACCTCGCCGGTGTCGGCATCGGCAAGTTCCAGGTGCAGCTCACCGGTGGGCTGGCCGTTGCTGGTGCCAAACACAAAGGCCATGGCCAGCAGGTCATTGTCGGTATCAAAGGTCTGGGCAGCGCCGTTGGCTTCGTCCAGCTCGGCGCTGTACTGGCTGTAATCATCGCTGATGCGCTCCGACAGGCTCTTGTCATTGTTGGGGCGCACCGCGGCCAACCAAACCAGCACCACGGCCAGCAGGCAGGCAGCAGCGGCGCACAAGGCGGTGCCCAGCGGGCTTTTCAGAAAATCCTTTATTTTGCTCATACGGGCTCCTCCCGGTTTTGGTGGTTCAGCGTTCAGGGGGTGTCCAAAACAAACACCGGAATTTTTAACGTTTCAGCCGCACCCATCAAATCTCTGCGCCAAAGGCTTTTTTAACGGCGGCAGGCAGGCGGCCGTCCCGCAGCAGGATCTCTTCCACCGTGCCGCGCACAGCGCCCTCGCCGCCTTTTTGGCGGCAGATGAAATCCGCCCGCCCCAGCACAGGGCCGGCAGCATCGGCCGGGCAGGCCACAAAGCCGCACAGGGCCATGGCGGTCAAATCGTTCAGGTCATCGCCGCAATAGGCAACATCCTGCTTGGTCAGGCTGTGCTCAGCCATAAACCTGCTCAAAAAGGCGGCTTTGTCGTGTACGTTCTGGAACAGATAGTCAATGTGCAGGTCCTGGGCACGGTGGCGCACGGCTTCACATTCGCGCCCGGTGCAGATCATAACCTGCATCCCTGCCGCGTGGGCCAGCACGATCCCGGCCCCATCCTTGATGGCAAACTTTTTCAGCTCGTTGCCGGTGGAATCATAGTACACGCCGCCGTCTGTCATGGTGCCGTCTACATCCAGAACCAAAAGTCGAATCATGGGCAAACCTCGTTATTTTGCGTATTCGCTTGGGGTGATAAAGGTCACATCCAGCCCGCAGGCTTTGATGGCACCTGCCATGGCGGTGTTGAACGCAGCTCCGCGCCCGGTGTGGGCGTGCAGCAGGCTGTCGGCATAGGCGGGGGTACCGGGCTTGTAGCCATCGGCCCCGGCCAGCAGCACGGCCTTGGCACCGCACAGCCGCAGCAGCCGCAGCAGCATCAGTACACTGTTGCTGCCAAGGGATGCGTTCTGCACATCCGGGGCAGCCAGCCGGTCATAATTGACCGCCAGCGCCCCCTGCGGCAGCGGCCGCAGGTTGGAGGTGAGCACAACAGGGCAGGGCAGGGCAGCAAGGTCCAGCTTTTCAAACCGCTTGCTGTTGGTAAAAAATGCATAATCCGGCTGGCAGAATTCCGGGCAGAAATTGGCCGAAACAATGCAGTCCGCCTTGGCGGCGGCCACAGCGCTGCGCCCGGTTTCCTCCGCCAGGCTGGCACCAGGGGCCAGCACCAGCACGGTCTTGCCGCCAAACGCGGTGCGCAGGGTATCCAGCGCGGCGGTGTCGTCAATGGCGCGGTTCTGGTATTCGCGGTACAGGCGGTCGGCATAGTCTTTATCGTATGCGGTGGCCTTGCTGCGGTCAAAACCGGCCAGAATATGGTTGATGTCCCGGTTGGTCAAATCGCCTTTGTCCAGATAATGCTCGGCGTAATCGCGGTGCAGGTTGTACCGTGCGCTCAGGAAGTAAGCCGGGGTGTAACCCCAGGCTGTCTCGCCTTTCAGCGGGGCGATATGGTCCTGGATGGCGTCCATCATCTCGTCAATGTCATAATGGCAGCCAAGGGTCTCGTTCATATAGTCGGCAATCAGCTCAATGGGCAGGTTGCCGGGAATGCGCCCCATGCCCATCAGGCTGCCGTCCACAGTGGTATCGCGGCCCAGGTGCTTGTCCAGAAATTCCTGCGCCAGGCAGAAAGAGAGCGCCATGTTCTCATGCAGGTGCAGCCCCACGCGGATATCCGGGGCCAGGTTGTGGTCCACCAGGCTGACGATGCGCTCTAAGTCACGCCGCCGCATGCTGCCGAAGGTATCCACAATGGAGAACTGGTACGGGTGAATCTCGTTTACCTGGTCTAAAATCCACAGCAAGTCTTTGTCGGCATAGCCCATAATGTTGATGGGGTTGATGGACAGCTTGTACCCGCGGGCCTTGACTTCGCGGGCAAAATCCATGCCTTCGCGGATATCGTAATCGTGGGCGGTAATGCGCAGCATCTCAATGCCGTGCCCCTCATAAGGGGACAGCTTGGCAATATCATAATTGGAGCGCATGGCCATGCCGCTGTACATGGTGCTGCCGGTGTGGGCAGGCAGCAGTCTGTTCAGCTCTTCAATGGTGTTGCAGACGGTCACATCGGGGTTGTAGCCATCCACATTGCGCAGAAAGCCCACTTCCACAATGTCAGTCCCGGCACGGGTCAGCGAGGCGATAATATCTTTGGCTGCAGCAAAGCCCCAGTTCCAGCTGTTCACATAGCCGCCGTCACGCAGGGTGCAGTCCAACAGTTTAATATCGGGCATTTATTCTTTTCCTTTCAGGATTTCGCTCACAAGGGCAAGGTCCTTGGGGGTGTCAACGCTCACAGTCTTGTACGGGCTGACGATGGCATGTACCTTGTGGCCGTTTTCCACAAAGCGCATCATATCGTTCTCTTCGGCTTTTTCCAGAATGGACTTCGGTGTTTTGTGGTAGAACGCCAGCGCCCGGCGGGAGTACAGCTGAATGCCGGTCACCTTCTCGTATTCAAAATCCAGCGTGCCTTTGGGGTAGGGAATGGGGCTGCGGGAGATCATCAAAATTTCCCGTGCGGCGTTGGTCACGACCTTCTGGTTGGAAAAATCGATCACATCCGCGGGGTGCTCCATCCGGTTGGTCAGCACGGCGACATAATACGGGTCCTCCGGCAGGGTATCCGGCAGAATCAAATCAAACGCCTTTACGTTGATCAGTGGCTCGTCACCCATGATCTGCAGATACAGGTCGGCTTCTACCTTGGTGGAAACCTCCCAGATGCGCCCGGTGGGGGTGTCATGGTCGGGGCTGGTCATGCAGTATTCCATGCCGTAGGTGCGGCAGGCTTCGGCAATGCGCTCATCGTCGGTGGCGATAAACACATCATCGAGCTTTTTGCACTTTTTGGCTTCCTGGTACACCCACCAGATCATGGGCTTGCCCAAAATATCCGCCAGCGGCTTGCCCGGCATCCGCGTGCTGGCATAACGGGCGGGAATAACGCCGATAAGTTTCATAGTAAGCAACCTCCTAAAAGAAGCATTGGCTCCCCTTTGAGGGGAGCTGTCCGCGCAGCGGACTGAGGGGTGGTTCCCTAAGAAAGAGTTATAGATTGTTATGAAAATCTATTTGGATATCCGCATCAGAATCGTACGCTCAATTTCGGCTGCAACACCCTCCAAATTGAGAAGAACGTCCCGGTTGGAAAACCGCAGAACAAAAATACCAAACGCCTGCAAATAAGCAGTTCGGGCAGCATCCTGCTGCTGCCCCTGCGGTTCGTAATGCTGCGAACCGTCAATTTCAACTGCCAACTGAGCAGAAGCACAATAAAAATCAAGGATATAGGGCCCAACGCTCTTTTGGCGTGTGAATTTGTAGGGGCAGGGACGCAGATATTCATACCATAATTTGCGCTCCGCATCGGTCATATTTTTGCGCAGAGAACGAACATAGGCAAGATTGTTGGAATTATGCGGCAGGCGCATAGAATGGTACGTCCCCTTCCGGCTTATCATTTAGGCGGCAGTAAGGGAGCCACCCCTCCGACCTCGCTTGCGCTCGGCCACCTCCCCTCAAAGGGGAGGCATTACCCCTGCACCAACTTTTCTGCCTCTTCCAGCCCCACAAACACCTTTTCTTCCGCGGCGGTAAAGCCGCGCAGGACCCAGCTTTGCACGGTGACGGCGCGCTGGAATTTGAAGGGCAGGCAGAAATTGAGAACCTCGCTTGGCATGGTGCGGGGCAGGATAACAGCAGTAGGGAACAGCTTGGAATAATCCGTGGTATCCCGCGGGTGGGTTTTGATAAACAGCGGTTCTGTGCAGTATTTCTTGGCAACAGCCACAAACATGGCGTCCTGGGTGGGCTGATCCATCAGGCCGTCCAGCACAAAGCTGCGGGGCAAAAGCAGGCAGGCACCCTGCACATGCTCCGGCAGGGGAACGGCCAAAAACACCCGGCGGATGATGGCTTTTTCTTCCTCCGTCAGGCTTTCCAGTAGCTGCACTTTGGATACCGTTACCAGCTTGTCTACGCCAAAAATGCTGCACCGCGCGGCGTCTTCGCTTTCCACCGTGCGGCAGCAGGGGCTGTCGCCCCAGTAGCGGTAGGGGCCGTGGGGATTGGTGCGTTGCTCGTCCAGCAGGTGCTGGTCGGGATCCAACGTGCCGCCAAAGGTATCTTCGCACAGGGTATAAACCCGGCGCTCCCGCTGCAGGTAGCGCCCTAAAGCGCTCCAGTCATTGCTGATGTACACATGCCCCTTGGGCAGCGTAAAATACGGCTTGCGGAACGGGTGGCGCAGGCGGTAAAAGTCGCTTTCGCTGTTCTGTGCGTCCAGCTTTTCCTCGTCCACGATCAAAACAGCGTCCCACAGATCCGGCGCGGCGTCCAGTAATTTAGCGCGCAGGGTTTCGGCTTCCGGCACACAGGTGCTCAGCACAAGGGTGGACTTGCCGGGGCGGCTGCGCAGCGCGCGCACCAGCGCGATTAACACATGATACAGCGTGTGGCAGATGAAAATATCACCCATCGTATCCATTCTCCAACACTTTGACCGGCGGGAAGTGAATGCGGCCCCAGCCCGGTGCCCATTCCGGCATGGTCAAATCGCCGGAGGTTACCTCAAACGCAAACTCGGTCACTGGCTTGTCCAGGCAGACAGCCTGGGTCAGCACGCCGTCAAACACATCCACATAGAAGAAATACTGGCCTTCACCCAGCAGGCTGGGGTCAAACTCAAACTCGGTGGTATACAGCTTGCCGGGCACGGCGGCGCCCAGGTTGACCGGGTGGGTAATGCCCACGGGGGTCGAATCCCGGAAATGCAGGTTCAGCTTTAAGTGTACCCCGGCAAACGGCTCCGAAACACGCCAGGTAATGCGCACCCGAATTTTTTCGGTGTCCGCAAACACACTGGATTCCTTGCCCACAAAGTCCAGCGTTTCCAGCCGCATCCGCTTGCCTGCGCTGGCGTTCATGCGGGAAACATCCATCAGGTCATAGTGGACAACGTTTACATCGGTGGTTTCCATGTAAACCGCAATGGCCTGCTCTACATCGCCGTCAAAAATCACGCGGCCCTGGTCCAGCACCACGCAGCGGGTACACAGCTGGCGGATGGTGCTCATGTTGTGGCTGACATACAAAACCGTGCGGCCTTCCTGCCCGGCAACATCGCTCATTTTGCCAAGGCATTTCTGCTGGAATTTCATATCACCCACGGCCAGAACTTCATCCATTACCATGATCTCGCTGTCCAGATGGGCAGCTACGGCAAAGGCCAGCTTGACAAACATACCGCTGGAATAGCGCTTGACGGGGGTATCAATAAAATCACCGCACTCGGAAAATTCAATGATCTGGTCAATTTTGGAATCGACCTCGGCGCGGGTCATGCCAAGGATGGCACCGTTCATGTAAATGTTTTCGCGGCCGGTCATTTCGTTGTTGAAACCGGTGCCGACTTCCAGCATGGAAGCCACACGCCCGCGCAGGCGGATCTCGCCTTCGGTAGGGGCGGTAATGCGGGACAGAATTTTGAGCAGGGTGGATTTGCCTGCACCGTTGCGGCCGATAATGCCAAGGGCTTCGCCTTTGTAAACGGTCAGGTCAACACCGTTCAGCGCCATAAAAGTCTTGCCAAACAGGCGGGCATCGGTGCCAATCACGGTGTTGGGGTCCTCTTTGCCGCGTACACGGGCCCACCAGCTTTGCAGGTCATGCGTCAGGGTGCCGCCGCCGATCTGACCAAGCTTGTACTGCTTTTTTAGCCCGGATACCTGAATAACGGGTACGCGCTGATTTTGTGCATTCGTCTGGTTTTCCATCTGCGCCCCTCCTTACACGGTGTCCATAAAGGTTTTTTCAATGCGGCTGAACAGCACAACGCCCAGCACAAGGGCGGCGGCTGTAAAAAGCAGGCTGTAAATCAGGTTGCCCACTTCCACCGTTCCGGTGCCAAGGGTTCCCATGCGGAACACTTCGATCGGGGCTGTCATGGGGTTCAGGCGCATCAGCATCTGCAGCCGGGGGGATTCCTCCAAGCTGGAAAGGGGATAGACCACAGGAGAAATGTACATCCACAGCTGCACGCCAAAGCTCACAGCAATGGCAAGGTCACGGTACTTGGTGGTCAGGGCGGAAACGATAATGCCCACGCCCAGGCCCAGCAGCATGACTTCCAGCACCACCAGCGGCACGGCAAACGCCCAGGCCGTCAGGTGTACACCGGACCCGGTCACGGCAAAGTAGACCCAGAACAGAATGTACATGACAAACTGGATAAAGAAGTTGATCAGGCTGGTCAATACCTGGCTGATGGGGGTGGTAAGCCGTGGGAAATACACCTTGCCGAACACCTGGCTGTTGGCCACAAAGGTGTTGGCCGTGCCGTTGATGCAGGAGGCAAAAAAGGTCCACACCGTATTGCCTGCCATGTAGAACAAAAAGCTCGGCGTACCGTCCGTAGAAAGCCCGGCAATGCCGCCGAACACCACGTTGAACAGCACCGTGGTGATAAGCGGGTTCAGGATGATCCACAGCGGCCCCAGGATGGTCTGCTTGTACATGACGGTAAAGTTGCGCTTGACGAACATGACAATCAGGTCATGGTAGCGCCACAGCTCTTCCAGGTCCACATCAAACCAGCCGGTGCGCGGCCGAATGATGGTGGTCCATTGCGTGTTATCCCCGGCAGGGGTCTGGTTGCGTTGCTCTGCCATAAAAAGCCCTTTCAAAATAGATATTTCAGGGGAATCCCCGATACATACTTATAGACAATTCATTGTACCATAATCCGCGGTAAAAAACAATGTTTGCACTGTGCAGAAAGCGCTGCCAAAACAAAAACCGCCCTGCAGGCCCGGAACAGGGGATGCAGAACGGTTCAAAGAGTTTATTTTGCGGTCAGCCTGCGCCAGCCGGTGCGCAGCAATGTCCAGCAGCCAAGCAGCAGCAGGGAAAGCAGGATGTCCCATGCAAGGCGGCAGGGTAGTGTGAACAGCAGGCGGTCTTTTTGCCAGATGGCACTGGTAAACACATCCATATGGTGTACAAAGAACAGCCACAGGCTGTGCCGCCCCAAAAAGCTGAGCGCCGGCCGCAAAGCGTTATTGGCGTTCAGTTCACGGCACAGATGGCAGAAGATCCAGATGCCGCATACACTGATGGAAGCGCACAAAATGTAATTGGAGTATGTGCGGGAAGCAAGTTCAATATAAATGCCCTGCTGGCAGCACCATGCCCAGGGAATCAGCATGGCAAGGAAAAGCGGGACCCAGTAACGGTCCAACAGTGCCTGATGCTGGCGGAACAGCTGCCCCAATGTAAGGTACATGACAACGACCATTGCAACATCCAGACATTGGGGAAGATACTGTACCTGCCCGATGTATGCCCCGAACAGCATGACAATGAAACTGACGGCAAAATCCCCTTTGGGGAACAAAAGCCCCAGCAGCTCCCAGATCAGCTTGCCCCAGAAGAGTGCAAACAAAAACCATGGCATGCCGCAGCTGGGAATGCCGTCGGCAGGGTTACCGCTGGCCCAGAACAGGGTGATGGCATTGTAGCGGGCAATATCCCACAGGTTGGTCAGGCTTCTATCATCAGAAAGGAAAAAGTTCAACAAAACGTTGAACACCTGCACCACACCCAGCACGGGAACGATCAGTGCAACAAAGTCCTTCCTGACCCGGCGGGCAAAACCCTGCCAGGTATCCGGGCGGCGGGCCGTATAGCCGGTCAGAAAGAAAAAGGCCGGCATGTGGAACGAAAAAATGAAATTGCGCATCAGGTTGCCGTAGGGCAGGGTGTGCCCCACAATAACCAGGATCATGCACAGGCCCTTGGCCGTGTCGATCCAGTCAATGCGCTGGCGCACGGCAGGGCGGGAAGCTGTTGCGACGGGTTGTTGAACAGCAGTCATACGGCAGTCTCCTTCAGTCCGGCATCACTGCTGCTTGGGCGGGTTCTTTTTCTGTTTGTCATTGCAGTGTTCCTGGCAGCTGGCGCAGTTGCCGGTGCAGCCGCCGTGCCAGCCCTTTTCGCTGTTGGCAATAAAACCGATGGCAACGCCGAGCAGAACAAAAATAATAACCAGAACAAGGATACTTTGAAGTGACATGGAAAAAACCTCCCTATAGGTTAAGCGAAAACAAAGTGACAGGTGAATACGCTGCCCTTATGCCAACCCCAGCAAAACCCCTACACAGTGCACGGCAAATGCCACAACCCAGGCAATGCCGCACTGCATCAGTACCACACCCAGTGCAGCCCGGCCACCGCCCAGTTCCCGCTTGACAGCGGCAATGGCTGCAACACAGGGGGTATACAACAGCGTAAAGATCAGGAAAACCAGCGCAGTAAACGGGGTGAACAGCATGTTCAGCGCGCCGGTATCGCCGCCCAGCAGGACGGTCAGGGTGGAAACAACGCTTTCCTTGGCGGTAAAGCCGGTGATCAACGCAGTGGAAATGCGCCAGTCGCCAAAGCCAAGGGGCTTGAAGATGGGGGTGATCAGGCTGCCAACCAAAGCCAGAAGGCTGGAATCCGGGGTGGCAGCAACATTCAGGCGGGTGTCGAACGTCTGCAGGAACCAGATCACGACGGTTGCAACAAAGATAATTGTAAAGGCACGCTGAATAAAATCACGGGCCTTTTCCCAAATCAGCTGGCCGACGCTTTTGGGCGAAGGCAGGCGGTAGTTGGGCAGCTCCATCACAAAGGGTACCGGTTCACCGCGGAAACAGGTCTGCTTGAGGATCAGCGAATACAGTATACCACACAAAATGCCGAAAAGATAGAGGAAAATCATGACCGGTGCACGCCATACCCGCGGGAAAAACGCGGCCGTAAACAGCGCATAGATGGGCAATTTGGCCGAGCAGCTCATGAACGGGGTCAGCAAAATCGTCATGCGGCGGTCACGCTCACTGGAAAGGGTGCGGGTTGCCATAATGGCGGGAACCGAGCAGCCGAAGCCCACCAGCATGGGCACAAAGCTGCGGCCCGAAAGCCCAATGCGGCGCAGCAGTTTGTCCATAACAAAGGCCACGCGGGCCATATAACCGGTATCTTCCAGGATGGACAAAAAGAAGAACAGGATAACGATCGTGGGCAAAAAGCTCAGCACGCTGCCGACACCGGCAAAAATGCCGTCGATCACAAGGCTGTGCACCACCGGGTTGATCTGATACGCCGTCAGGGCGCGGTCCACAACGCCGGTAAACCAGTCGATGCCAAGGGTCATCCAGTCCGAAAGGGTGGAGCCCACTACGCCAAAGGTCAGCCAGAAAACAAGCGCCATAATGCCCGCAAAACAGGGCAAGGCAGTGTATTTGCCGGTCAGGATCTTATCAATGGCAACGCTGCGCTTATGCTCCAGGCTTTCGCCCGGCTTCACCACCGTGGCGGAGCATAGCTTTTCAATAAAGGTAAAGCGCATGTCCGCAAGGGCGGCTTCGCGGTCCAGCCCGGTCACGGTTTCCATTTCAGCAATGGCGTGGCCCAGTATATCTGTTTCGTTGGGGTTCAGCTGCAGGGCTTTTTCAATCAGGGTGTCTCCCTCCACCAGCTTGGTGGCGGCAAAGCGCAGCGGCAGCCCGGCGGCAGCGGCATGGTCCTCAATCAAATGTCCGACAGAATGGATGCAGCGATGCACCGCGCCCCTGGGGTCTGCTGGGTCACTGCCTGCCGTGCAGAAGTCGATGCGGCCCGGCAGCTCCCGGTAGCGCGCCACATGGATGGCATGTTCGATCAGCTCGTCAATGCCCTCATTTTTTGCGGCAGAAATGGGAACAACCGGAATGCCCAGCGTTTCTTCCAGCTGGTTTACCATGATGGTGCCGCCGTTGGCGCGCACTTCGTCCATCATGTTCAGCGCCAGCACCATGGGGGTATCCAGCTCCATCAGCTGCATGGTCAGGTACAGGTTGCGCTCAATGTTGGAAGCATCCACAATGTTGATAATGCCGGACGGGTGCTCGCTCAGGATAAAATCCCGCGTGACAATCTCCTCGTTGGAGTAAGGGGACAGGGAATAAATGCCCGGCAGGTCCGTTACGGTGGCTTCCTTGTGGTTGCGGATCACACCGTCCTTGCGGTCTACCGTAACGCCGGGAAAGTTGCCCACATGCTGGTTGGAGCCGGTCAGCTGGTTGAACAGCGTGGTTTTGCCGCAGTTCTGATTGCCGGCCAGGGCAAAGGTCAGCGGTGCACCGGCGGCAATGGGGGCGCCGGCTTTGCGCTCGTGGTAGCTGGCGGCTTTGTCCAGCTCGCCAACGCCGGGGTGGGCTACCACCTTGTGGCGCTCTTCGCTGGGGGCGGCGCGGTCCGTTGCGTGCACGCTGTCAATTTCAATTTTCTGCGCATCGGCCAGGCGCAGGGTCAGCTCATAACCACGCAGCTCCACTTCAATGGGGTCCCCCATGGGGGCCGTTTTGCGCAGCGTTACCTCGGTGCCGGGGGTCAGCCCCATATCCAGCAGGTGGTGGCGCAGCTCGCCCTCACCGCCTACCACGCGGATGATTGCATCCTGCCCAATGTGCAGGTCACCTAATGTCAGCATATTGATTCCTCTTTTTTGTACGGCAAGGTAATGCAAGCCGGTTTATTTCGACTGAATGGCATGAATTTCGCTCATGAACGCGTAAAGTTTACCACGTTTAACTTACGGCGTCAATATATCAGTAAAAACTGTGAAATGCAGGCTTGAAAAATGCACAATTTCTGGTGGGGAAGGCAGCCATCTTGCCGCAAAATGCTGAATTCAATATTTATACATTGACTTTGAATATTTATGTATTATACTAGAATTTATCCTGATGCAGCTCCGGAAAGAGGGAAAGTTCCGCCGCTGCGCTAGGGTGTATCTGAAAAGTCGAAAGTATCGTCTATTTCTACAAACGCAGCCGGATTTTGCGTTAAAAAGCCTTGGGCAATACCGCATAATTCTAAGTGCCGATACGGCGAGCGAGGTGCGGCAGCTGCTAAGCCAAAAGCGCAGATAATACTGGATGTCTTATCGAGCATTTTGGCAACGCAGATGCTGTGCCGCAGCCGCCGAAGCGGTGCTTAAGCCGTAAGGCGGGAATTGTGCGGTGTTGCCCTTGGAATCCAGAAAGGATTCCTGCGGCTCTTTGCCTTACATCCTGCTTGTGTTTGCGAAATGTCCGTCATTTTCCTTGTTTTCAGATACACCTTGAAAATCAGAGAACCATGAACAAAGAAGGTATATTGTAATGAAAAAAGCATTGTCTTTGATGACTGCCGCTGCCTTGGTCCTGAGCCTGGCTGCCTGCGGTTCCACCGCTTCTTCTGCTGCATCTTCCGAAGCCGCTTCCAGCGATGCTGCATCTTCCGAGACTGCTTCCTCTGAAGCAGCCAGCGAGACTGAAACTGCTGAGCTGTCTACCGTTGAGCCGGGCAAGCTGATCATGTCCACCAACGCAGCCTTCCCCCCGTACGAGATGACCACCGATTCCGGCGAATTTGAGGGCATCGACATTGAGACCGCACAGGCTATTGCTGACAAGCTGGGCCTGGAGCTGCAGATCGATGATATGGACTTTGACGCTGCACTGCTGGCTGTACAGCAGGGCAAGTCCGATATGGTTATGGCTGGCGTTACCGTTACCGACGAGCGCCAGAACGTGATGGACTTCACCGATTCTTACGCAACCGGCATCCAGTCCATCATCGTCAAGGAAGATTCCGATATTGCCAGCGTGGATGACCTGGCTGGCAAGAAAATCGGCACCCAGCGCGGTACCACCGGCTACCTGTACTGCTCTGACGACTTTGGCGATGAGAACGTTGTTGCTTACGACGACGGCCTGACTGCCGTGCAGATGCTGAACAACGGCCAGGTTGACTGCGTTGTTATTGATAACGCTCCCGCTAAGGAATTTATTGCTGCCAACCCCGGCCTGAAGCTGCTGGACACCGCTTACGTGGAAGAAGACTACGCAATCGGCGTTGGTAAGGGCAACACCGAACTGAAGGATGCCATCAACACCGCTCTGGAAGAGCTGAAGGCCGACGGCACCCTGCAGGCTATCGTGGACAAGTACATCACTGCTGAATAAAGCAGCTTTTTCACAAGTGCCACAGGGGGGTGGCCCGCAGGGGCGCCTCCCTTTTGTTGGTAAGACCGTAAAATAAACGCCCGGCGCCCTGGTGCCGGAACACAGGAAAGGTGTGGAATGCGGATGGCCGCACAATACGAAATGCTGACCCAGCTGGCGAAAGCTGGTACAAAGCTGGATTTCGGGCAGGATCTGTTCGTCAAATTCTACCAGGCATTTATTGCCTCAAACCGCTGGCAGCAATACCTCAAAGGGGTCATCCCCACGCTGTATGTAACGGCAATTGCTTTGACGATCGGCGTGGTGCTGGGCAGCGTGGTTGCCCTGGTGCGTGTTGCGCATGACCAGCAGCGCCGCGGCCACCACAACCCGGCTCTTGCCGTTGCCAACGCTATATGCAAGCTATACGCCACTGTGATCCGCGGCACCCCCATGATGGTGCAGATGCTGATTATGAGCATGGTTATCTTTGCCAACAGCCGCAACTTTACCATGGTCGGCGCGCTGGCACTGGGCATTAACTCCGGTGCGTATGTTTCGGAGATCATCCGCGGCGGTCTGATGGCCGTTGACCCCGGCCAGATGGAAGCCGGCCGCAGCCTGGGCCTGAACTACATGACAACCATGGTGCTGATCGTGATTCCGCAGGCCATCCGCTCGGTGCTGCCTGCCCTGGGCAATGAGTTCATCATCCTTCTCAAGGATACCTCACTCATCACCGTTATTGGCGGCAAGGAGCTGCTGTACGCTGCACAGGGCATCATGAACCGTACTTACGAGCCGATGTTCCCGTTGTTCGGCGTGGCGCTGATGTATCTGATTCTGGTTATGATCTTTACCTGGCTGCTTGGCAAACTGGAAGGGAGGCTGGCGAAGAGTGATCGTCGTTAAGGACTTAAAAAAGAACTATAACGGTCTGGATGTGCTCAAGGGCATTGACCTGACCATCAATAAGGGCGATGTTGTCTGCCTGGTTGGGCCTTCCGGCTGCGGCAAGTCCACTTTTCTGCGCTGCCTGACCCGCCTGGAAGAACCGGACGGCGGCACGGTTATGCTGGACGGCAAAGAGATCACCGAACGCGACATTGATGCCACCCGCGCCCAGATGGGCATGGTGTTCCAGCATTTTAACCTGTTCCCCCACCTGACGGTGAAAAAGAACATCACGCTGGCTCCGGTGCGCCTGGGCCGTATGAGCCAGGCTGCTGCCGACAAGCAGGCCATGGAGCTGCTGGAGCGCATTGGCCTGGCCGATAAGGCGGATGTTTACCCCAACATGCTTTCCGGCGGCCAGAAACAGCGCATTGCCATTGTGCGTGCACTGGCTATGAACCCTGAAGTGCTGTTGTTTGACGAGCCCACCAGCGCGCTGGACCCCGAAATGGTAGGCGAAGTTCTGGAACTGATGAAAGAACTGGCCCGCGATGGCATGACCATGGTGGTGGTGACCCACGAAATGGGTTTTGCCCGCGAGGTTGCCAACCGTGTGATCTTTATTGATGAGGGCGTTATCAAGGTCGATAAGCCCCCGCAGGAGTTCTTTGAGGATCCCGACAATCCGCGCCTGAAAGCGTTTTTGTCCAAGGTACTGTAAATCAAACTTTTGTCCGCCCCGTTTAGAATGGTGAGAGCTGTTCTGGATGGGGCGGATTTTTTAGTTAGGAGGGAGGAGGGAGGAGTTTTCGACGGAAATTAGAAATTAGTAGTTAGTAATTAGGAATTGGAGGTGGGACGGGGGCTTTTTAATGAATAAAGAATAATGGTGGTGGGCCGCAGCGCGGAACCCTGCCGCACTGCGAACTTTTGCACCAAAATCCCAGACTCCAAACCGATCCCCCGCAAAACCAAAAGCATGCGGACCCTCGTATCTACCGAGAATCCGCATGCCTATTTCTTAGGGTGTATCTGAAAAGTCGAAAATTTAGTCTATTTCTACAAACACAGCGGGATTTTGCGAAATATTCGTTATTTTCTTTGTTTTCAGATACACCTTAGGGCAATACCGCATAATTCTAAGTGCCGATACGGCGAGCGAGG
>OOCB01002031.1_pt1 | contig 24826 bp, 21 predicted proteins | sample 1671351 | NCBI WGS metagenome assembly OOCB01 (sample SAMN06348148, study PRJEB24527) | human gut metagenome | biome: human gut; feature: ankylosing spondylitis patient; material: feces | host: Homo sapiens | place: China | collected 2015-10 | reverse complement strand
TCCGTTTCTTTATGGGGAAAAGGTGAAGGCGTATCTGAGGAAAGGCGCACAGAGTGTGGGCGGATATGAGGAATATCCGAATGTGGAGGTGGGATGGGGACGGTTGTGTCTGGCAGAGAGTATCCCATACGGTATATCCTGAACATATAGAAACGGACAGGATTTTCAGATACGAGCCTTATGATCCTGACATTGATATGAAGATGAATTCAGTTACTGTCAGAGATGCTAGTGCAAATGGCGAAGCATTCACGCATAATGTAGATAAACAAAAACACAAATATAAAAAGAAGGAGGATTGGGTATGGGATTATTTGATAAGAAGATCTGTGATATCTGCGGAGAGAAAATAGGTTTATTAGGCAACAGAAAACTGGATGACGGAAATCTGTGTAAGGATTGTGCAAAAAAATTGTCACCATGGTTTGAAGACCGGCGGCACAGTACGGTAGAGGATATAAAACGTCAACTGGAATATCGTGAAGCCGTAATGGATTTTTGTATAACACGTCAGATCAATACCAGAAATTACAATGTTTTTATTGATGATAATAAGGGGAATTTTACTGTTGCACGGAAGCTGGATGTCAATGAAAATCCGGATATAGTTCCTTTATCCGCTGTTGTGCAGTGCAGAGTTGATGTAGAGCGACAGCAGAACGAGGAAACATATACAACAAAGGATGGAGAAACCGTAAGCTATCAGCCACCGGTATATAAGTATGAATTTGATTATACTATGCGTATTAAGGTAAAAAATCCATGGTTTGATGATATGGATTTTCGTTTGAATACTTTTTCCATAAGTAGCGATAACAGAGGGGAATTGATGGAAGTGGAGCAGACAGGTCATCAGATCATAGCCGCCCTGACACCAAATGCGGCTGGAATGCAGCAGTCCGGGATGAACATGAACAGCGGAATGCAGCAGTCCGGGATGTACATGAACAGCGGAATGCAGCAGCCCGGGATGAACATGAACAGCGGAATGCAGCAGTCCGGGATGTACATGAACAATGGAATGCAGCAGCCCGGCAGTTTATGGAAATGTCAGTGCGGTGCAGAGAATACCGGAAGGTTCTGCGAATACTGTGGTCAGCCAAGACCATTTTGAGTGATGATAGACAGAGTGGACAGAATTGTTCACTCTGTTTGTGATAACAGGGGTTGAGAATGGATGATTTCTCTGAAAACTATATAATAAAATAGAGTTTTATAGTATACTTATCACAGAGGTGTATTAATGAGAGAGGAATTTTCATGACATACAATAAAAAAAGGGCACTGTCGTATGGAGGAATCCTGATAAGTGTATTTCTGGCGTATTTCTGCAGGCTGGGAAGACCGGAAAATGTTTTTATGAGAAATCTGGCAGATCAGTGTCGTAGCTGTATTTATCTGGGAATGTACTGTGCCTGGGTGATTTATCTGGGAAAGCATGTAGTACATAAAAAAACGCGCAGATGTCTGACTGCAATTGGCTGTCTGATGGTATTCTGGTTCTTTGTGCGGACAGTAAAATTTCATATTTTTCATGATCCTCTTGGAGAACATATCTGCTGGTATCTATATTATATTCCCATGCTCCTGATTCCGGTTCTGGGTTTGGCAGCAGCAATGTTTTTGGGCGAAAAGGAGGAAGAGAAAACGGTCAGAAAGGTTATAATTTTATTGACCGTGGCAGCGATATTGATCGTAAGTGTTTTTACAAATGATTTGCATCAGCTGGTATTTCGTTTTTCCAAACAGCCCCCATTTTCGGATGAAGATTACAGCTATGGTATTATTTTTATGGTGATTCAGGGATGGATTTTGATCTGTCTGACAGGGATGGAAATTATTCTGATCAGAAAAAGCAGAATTCCGGGAAAGAAACAGTTCTGGCTGCCGGTGATTCCGGGAATATTGCTTCTGGGATGGAATATCGGAAATATACTCCGCCTGCCTTTCATCAAAATCATTGCAGGGGATATGACGGCAGTGTGCTGCCTTTTAATGGCAGCAATTTTTCAGGGTTGTATATTATGTGGATTGATACAGACCAATAATCGATATTTTGAATTATTCCAGACTTCCGGAGGACTGGATGCAGAGATTACGGATCATTCTTTTCAGCGCTATTATCATTCCGGTGACTTTCCTGAGTTGTCGCCTGAACTGCGTAAAATCATAATAGACAGATCATCCGTACAGGAACAGGGAATCCGGATCAACCATATTCCTATAAGGGGAGGACATTTGTTTTGGTCAGAGGATATTTCGGTACTGCTGGATCAGTATCAGGATATTCGGGAACAGCAGGAGGAACTGACTGCCAGAAACCGTCTGTTACAGAAAGCTTATCAGAAAGAGGCTGAGCGGAGAAAGACAGAAGAACAGAACCGTCTGTTAAATATGATACAGAATCAGACAGCAGGTCAGCTGGAATTGCTGTCGCAGTTTATGGATGAGCTGGAACGGACAGAATCAAGGGAACAATATGATCGGATTCTCGGTAAAATTGTAGTTGTTGGTACGTATTTGAAGCGGAGAAAGAATCTGGTGCTGACACAATATGCATCAGATGGAAATCTGCTTACAATGGAAGATCTCAGACAAAGCCTGGCGGAATCCTGTGACAGCTTAAAATTATGCAGGATCCGGGCTGCTTACTACGTGGAAAATGTGGATGTGCAGATGAATGCAGATGATATACTAAAATGCTATGACACCTTTGAATGGCTTGTGGAACGATTGCTTGATATCATGCAGTCTGTTTTTTACCGTGTGTCGCAGATTGATGATGCGCTGCGGATTTCAGTTCATATTGTATCAGAGGTGGATCTGCGTGGAGTCATGTCAGAAAGACCGGAATTAAAAGTGCAGCAGGAAGATGAAAACGAATGGTTTATCAGTTGTATCGTCTTCAGAAAGATAGGTGGAAGATGATCGATTTTGTGGAATGCGGTATGGCAATGCAGGATTTTCTGATGATTCTTTTTGAAATCTGCCTGGTTTTGGAACTAATTCTCCTGTTGGTAAGAATCACCTGTTTTTCCGGAAAAAAGAAAATCGTAACGGCAGTGGCTGTCTTTGCTGTTTCTTTTATGTTTATGGGCGTTCTGATGAATGATCACAGATATTGTCTGGGAGAAAGTTTCTATCAGCCAATGCTTCAGGGGTATCCGTTCAGCGTTTTAATGACGGTGGTTATAGGATTATTGCTTTATCTTTGCTGGGCAATCCGGAGCGAGAGACGCAGATATCATCATTCTCTGTCTTACTGGTCTGTGAATGAGGCTGTGAATGACGTTCCCTGTGGAGTCTGTTTTTCGGATCCTCTTGGAAGGATTGTTTTGTGTAATACCAAGATGCAGGAACTGAGCAGAATCATGACTGGTTCTTATCTGCAGGATTATGAAGCATTAAGGAAAGCAATGAGTGGGGAACCTGAATCGGAAGGTCTTTGCAGATTGAGCAAAGACAGCAATGTGTTTTATTTTCCTGATGGTTCTGTCTGGATGTTTCAGGAATATGGTCTGCAGGAGCCGGATTGTGCAGGATATCTGCAGACAGTGGCAGTTAATGTATCAGAAATTTATTACAATGGTGAAAAGATCAGGGCAAACAATGAAAAGCTGGAAATCCTGAATCATAAGCTAGAGGAAATGTACGAAAAAATCGGAGATAAAATCAGAGAGCAGGAGACGCTTGTCATGAAAATGCAGGTTCATGACAATTTTGGACGAAGCCTTCTGTCAATACGCAGAATACTGGAAAGAAAAGAAGATCCGGATAAAATGGATAAACAATTGTCTGTATTGAAACATCTGGTTTATATTCTTACCGGTTCTGCTGTTGAGAGTATGGAAGAAGTATATGAGGATACGATCAGACATGCAGAAGAGCTTGGAATTTCAGTTCAGATCAGTGGGAACTTTCCCATGCATCCATCTTACAGGCTGCTGACAGACAGGGCAATCCGTGAATGTGTGACAAACTGTGCCAGACATGCCCATGGCAGTACTGTTTGGGTGAAGATAGACAAAAATGCAGATGAATATACTGTTCAGATTACCAATGATGGAGAGGTGCCTGACAAAAATGCGGAAGAAGGCGGTGGTTTATCTGCACTGAGAAAGGCAGCTGAATCAGGAAAATGCAGGATGCAGGTTTCTTTTTCCCCTGAGTTTTGTCTGATATTGAAAATGCCACTGACAGAAAGGATGGGATTCGATGGTACGGATACTGATAGTAGAAGATCAGAAGATCATGCAGAAGTATTTTGAATATATTATTATGCAGGAGCCGGAATTCCGACATGTCCAGACAGTTTCAGATGCACGTGAAGCTGTAAAAATCTGTGATTATTCGGCAATTGATCTTATGATCATGGATGTGCAGACGTTTCATAATCATGATGGACTCAGTGCCGGAAAAGTGATCAGGGAGAAGTATCCCTATACAAAGGTATTGATCGTTACTTCCCTGATCGATCCCAAGGTGCTGGAAAGGGCAAAAAGTGGATGTGCAGACAGTCTCTGGTATAAGGATCACGGGGAAGAGGAAATACGGAGTGTGATCCACAGAACCTTAAATGGTGAGCATGTATTTCCGGATATGACGCCGAAGGTGGAGCTTAACTGGATCACAAGCGGCGATATCAGTCCCAGGCAGCTTGAGATGCTCCGCCTGTATATCCGTGGAATGTCATATTCAGAGATTGCAAGAGAAATGAAATGCTCTACTTCCGGGGTGAGATGGAATTTTCAGGAAATGATAGCCAGGGCAGGATACAGTTGTAAAGAAGATTTGATAGCGGCTGCACTGGAAAGTAAACTGATCGTAACTACGTTAAAATAGCAAGCTGATAAACTGCGAAGTTATTCTGTTATGAGCAGAAAGCGAAGCGGAGTGTAAATATCCGCTTGATAAGAGAGGAAACAGACATGAACGATTTTTTGACAGAAAAAAATAAAAAAGCAGGGGTGTTGGGAAAACTGAAGTGGGTTCTTTGTGGCTTCTGCATACTTTTATCCCTGGGAGCTATTGGTGCATCGGAGAAGTATATTGGTGAAGGACGCTGGGGAATGGCAGCAACAGAGATCCTGCTCTGTCTGTTATTTTTATATCCGACTTTCAGGGAAGTTCAGAAAGCATTACGGAAGAAAAAAGCCAGGGAAATTGCCTGCTGGTTTGAATCTTATGCCCAGAATACGGTCTCATTTGAGAAGCTTGAGCAGGAACTGGGAAAAGGCGCAGTAAAAAAACTGGAAAAATTTATTGCCAGGGGATATATCCGGAATATCCAGATAGACAGAGAAGGAAATTATATTATGATTACTGCACCAAACAGATGTGTAAATGAAAAGATTTATATTACAGTTACCTGTACCAGCTGCGGTGCAAAGAATCAGGTAATAAAAGGACGTCTGAGCAATTGTGAATATTGCGGACAGCGTCTTAACTCATGATACAAGTACTGTGAGAGAGGATTATCAGGAGTGTTCATAAAAAAGAGAATGAATTTTGGCTAAGTTACTGTGAATGGAGTGAACAGTAACACTATACCACCACCAAAGGCGATTTCTAAAGATTTGAGTTTGAGAGCGTAACTGTGTGAAGGTGCTGAATCGTCATAGTTGCTATAGAATGTGGTATATTGTATACAATTTACTGATTCCACATCCTTTACAGTACAAATATCTGCACTTCATAGAATTTTAGGATGAAATCATAGAAGAAATTTATAAAATTTGCTAATAAAACTGGATAAAATGTGCATTTTATGTTACATTTAATAAGGTATATGTATTGAACTTATTTATCTGGTTTTATTAGCCCTTTTTTGAGTGCAGAGATGGAGGGAACGGATAAGAACAGATATCATAAGGATAAAATTTTATCGTGAGGAAGGTGAGCAATTGGAAAACTATACTAAGTACAAACTGAAAAGCAGTGATGAACTTGCATCAGTGCTTGACGGTAAGGACAACCTGTTTGTGATTGCCTGCAACAAATGTTTCAAAGAATTTGAAACTGTTGACGAACCGGATTGTGACGAATTTCTGAAATTCGCTGCAGATCAGGGAAAGAATGTTACAGGCAGTGCGAAATTTGATTTCTTATGCAACAAGATGCACACAGAAAGAAAATTACAGGATCTGATTCCGGAAGGTACAGAGAATGTAGTAGTAATTTCCTGTGGCCTTGGTATTCAGACTGTTGCGGATCTGGCAGGTAAGCCGGTAGTTGCTGCAAGCAACACCCTTAACTACAGAGGTCATCATGGCATGGCACTTACCAAGAAGAGCTGTGACGCATGTGCGCAGTGTTATCTGAACATTACCGGAGGTGTCTGTCCGATCGTTGACTGTTCAAAGAGTCTTGTCAATGGACAGTGCGGTGGAGCAAAGAATGGAAAATGCGAAGTAGATCCGAATAAAGACTGTGCATGGGAGAAGATTTACCAGAGACTTGCAAAACAGGGACGTCTGGAAGAATTCTTAAACCAGCCTGTACAGGTTCGTGATTTCTCCAAAGTTAATTTCAAAGTGATCAACGACTATGTGAAGTCCATCAGAGAAGAAAGACTGGACGGATATTACGGCGGTGTTCATCCGTCAGAACGCAAGGAATTCAGTGAGCACATCGCTCTGAAGAAATTCCCGGATCCGAAGACAGTTGTAATCTCCATGTCACAGCATCTGGGCGCACCGGCTAATCCGATCGTTCAGGTTGGTGACACTGTAAAAGTTGGTCAGAAGATCGGTGAAGCTGCCGGATTTATCAGTGCTCCGGTACATTCCAGCGTAAGCGGAACCGTAGTTGCTGTTGAACCGCGTATGCATGGCACACGTGGAAGCGAAGTGATGGCTGTTGTCATTGAATCGGATGGAAAAAATACTCTGCACGAATCCGTACAGCCACATGGTGATCTTGACAATCTTACTCCGGATGAAATCATTGATATCATCCGTGAAGCCGGAATCGTTGGTATGGGCGGTGCAGGTTTCCCGACCTGTGTCAAACTTAAACCTGCCAAACCGGTAGATACCATCCTTCTCAACGGATGTGAATGTGAGCCTCTGTTAACAGCAGACCACAGAGTACTCCTTGAGTATGCAGATGACATTATTTTTGGTCTGAAAGCAGTCCTTAAGACAACAGGTGCCGAGAAGGGTATCATCGTTATCGAGGACAATAAGCCGGATGCCATTGAATTAATGCAGAAAAAAGTTGCTGATATCGGAAACATGGAAGTATTTGTTGCAAGAACCAAATACCCGCAGGGTGCTGAGAAAACTCTCATTAAGCGCGTTATGGGAAGAATTGTTCCAAGCGGCGGTCTTCCGGCAGATGTCGGCGTTGTAGTAGATAATATCAGTACAGTAAAAGCAATCTCCGATGCGATCCAGACAGGAATGCCTCTGGTTGAGCGTGTTGCTACAGTAACAGGCGAGAAGATCAAGAATCCTGGAAACTTCGTTATCAAGATCGGTACAAGCGTAAGAGAGCTGATCGATTACTGCGGTGGATTTACAGATGACGATGTTCTGGTTAAGATGGGCGGACCAATGATGGGATTTCCTCTGAACACACTGGATGTACCGATGATGAAAGGCTCCAATGGTATCATTGCCGTTGAACCGGATGAGACAAAAGAACAGCCGTGTATCAAGTGCGGACGCTGCGTAGATGTCTGTCCGATGGAACTTTCACCTCTGTATTTCGTGAAATATGCGAAAGACGAGAACTGGCAGGGCATGAAAGACATGAACGTTATGGATTGTGTTGAGTGCAGATGCTGTCAGTATATCTGTTCTTCCAAGATTCCGATCATTAACAGTATCAAAGCCGGAAAAAATGCAGTAAGGGGGATGAAATAATATGTTGATTACCCAGTTAAAAGCAAAAGAAGCGATCACATCACTGACAGCCGGAAAGAAAGTTTTCATTATCAACTGTCATGGATGTAAAGAAGTTCGTTTTCCGGAAAAAGAAGCTGCCCGACTTCAGAAGGAACTTGCTGCTGAAGGAAATGTGACAGGAATCATGACAACTGATTACATCTGTAATCCGGAAAATATGGAATTACGTCTTAAGAAACATATGAGCAAGATCCAGGAAGCAGATCTGGTTCTGGTATTCTCCTGCGGTGTTGGTGTACAGACCGTTTCAGAATATCTGGAAGATAAGATGGTCTGTGCAGCCTGCGATACATACCCGGTACCAGGTTTCCAGGGCGTGACACCGTTAGAGTACAAATGTGACCAGTGCGGTGAATGCTACCTGAACCTGACAGGCGGAATCTGCCCGATCACAGCATGTTCAAAGAGCCTTGTGAATGGCCAGTGCGGCGGTTCCAAGAACGGTAAATGTGAAGTGGACAGCGAAATGGAATGTGGATGGGAACGCATCTACAGACGTCTGAAAGAGATCGGACGCCTTGACGCGCTGAAATGTCCGACACAGATTCATAACTTTGCAACAGACGATGAATTAAAATAGATTATAATGATTGGAGCAATGTACAATGAAAATGAAAGAATTATTCGACCGTGGTGAATTTGTAGTTTCTGCAGAAGTAGGACCGCCAAAAGGAATCCACGTAGATGAACTGGTAGAAGAAGCAAAAACATACCTCAAGGATGTTCATGCAGTTAACGTAACTGATAACCAGTCTTCTGTTATGCGTCTTGGATCTCTTGCAATGTGTAAAGTTCTCAAGGATGCAGGCATGAATCCGATCTTCCAGCTGGCATGCCGTGACAGAAACCGTATCGCTCTGGAGTCTGATCTTCTCAGCGCTGCAATGCTGGGTATTGACAACATCCTCTGCCTTACAGGTGACCATACAAAGATGGGTGACCACCCACAGGCAAAACCTGTATTCGACCTTGACTCCGTATCCCTTCTTCACACAGTGAAGCTTCTGGAATCCGGTGTGGATCTTGGCGGAAACGAACTGGTTGGTGAGCCGCCAAAATTCTCCAAGGGTGCTGTTGTATCTCCATGCAGCGATTCCGTTGACGCACAGCTTGCAAAAATGGAAAGAAAAGTAGCTGCAGGTGCAGAATACTTCCAGACACAGGCAGTATTTGAACCGGAGAAATTTATCAAATTCATGGAACAGGCAAAACAGTTCGGAAAACCTGTACAGGTTGGTATCATCATTCCGAAGTCCGCTGGAATGGCTAAATTCATGAACAACAACGTTGCCGGCATTCATGTTCCGGACGAAATGCTCGAGGAACTGAAAGCAGACAAAGAAAAGACAAAAGCAGGTATCACAGGTGTTGAGATCGCTGCACGTATTATCAAAGAGTGCAAGCCATACTGTCAGGGTGTACATATCATGGCACTTGGATGGGAATCCAAGATCCCGGATCTGCTGAAACTGGCTGAGATCTAAGAAAATAAAACTCTGAGCTGTAAATAGTAACATCATTACAGAACAGTACTGCAAATAATTAAAAAAGCTGTCTGGATTCCGGATGTATTTGCATCCGGAACAGACAGCTTTTGTTGTATCAGCATCTAACCCTTAACCGCACCTGCGGAAACACCTTCTACAATGAATCTGGAAAGAAGAATGTAGACAATGATGACCGGGAAGATGGAAAAGGCGATCATTACATACACCTGTCCCATGTCAAACTTCAGGAAGTCTGCACTTCGAAGCTGTGCGATCAGTACAGGAAGTGTTTTCTTTTTATCTGAGTGAAGGACCAGCGCCGGAATGAAGTAATTATTCCAGCTCTGTACAAAGGTAAAAATTGCCTGCACAGCGATAGCCGGTTTCATAAGCGGGAATACGATTTTGTTAAAGGTATTAAATTCACCGGAACCGTCAATACGTGCTGCTTCCACAAGCTCCAGAGGAAGGTTGCTTTCCATGTACTGTTTCATATAGAAGAAAGTAACAGGAGCAGCAATACTTGGAACGATCAGTGGGACAAAGGAGTCGTCCAGACCTATTTTTCCCAACAGCTGAAGGAATCCAAGAGCAGTTACCTGAGTTGGGATCATCATGACTGCAAGGATAAATGTAAACATAAATTTTTTTGCTTTAAAATTGTATGCATGGATAGCGTAAGCAGTCATTGTTGAAAAATAGGTACATAAAACAGCGGAGCAGGTAGCAATGAAAATACTGTTGAACATACCATTCCATACAGGGAGTGTTCCTGCGAGAAGATTTTTCCAGTTCTCAATGAGATGTCCTCCGGGAATGGCTGTGAATCCCTTTTTCAGTGCGCCATTAGATCTGGTGGCATTGATAAACAGTACATAAAACCAGAACAGGCAGAAGAAGGAAATGATGATCAGTACGATATAGGCAAGAGTACGCTGACCTTTCATGCTCATTCCTTTTTTATTTTTGGAGTTTTTTTCATTCATTCTTCTCACCTCCATCAGTCTTTTATCTTGTTAAAGCGGAATACGATCAGGCTGAGCACTCCTGTGATAATGAACAGGAATACGGATAATGCACCACCCATTCCGTAGTTCTTGCTGAACAGATGCTTGTTCAGGAACATGATCAGTGTCATAGTGGAACGCATGGGGTCGCCGGTTCCGTTTGTCAGAATCTGAGGTACATCGAACATCTGCATGCCGCCGATCAGGGATGTGATCATAACATAGATCAGGATTGGACGAAGGAGTGGAAGAGTGATCTTTCTGAAAATCTGTGAGGAAGTTGCACCGTCTACTTCAGCTGCCTCGTAAAGCGAGGAGTCAATTCCCATCATACCTGCCATAAGAAGAATAGTTGTATTTCCGAACCACATCAGGAAGTTCAGGACTGCAACAAGGGTTCTGGCACTCCAGGCATGGCTGAAAAAGGAATATGCCTGTTTCAGTATTCCTGACTGCATCAGCATTGCATTGATGGGACCGCCGTCTGCAAATAAGGTAAAGAATAACATTGCAAAGGCGGATGCCATGATCAGGTTTGGCAGATAAATAACTGTTTTGAAGAAGCGCTGTCCCTTAAGCCGGAGGCTTGGATTGGAGAACCAGGCAGCCAGGAGCAGGGAAACCAGGATCTGTGGGATAAATCCCATTACCCACATGATCATTGTGTTTTTAAAATAAATCCAGATATCGCCACCCTGAAAGAGCTTTGCATAATTGGCAAGTCCCACAAAATTCGGTCCTATCTGCGTTAATCCAGATCTGTAATTTTCAAAGAAACTGTTATAAATTGTACTGATAAGCGGAACGAGCTGGAATATGAGATATACTACTACAAATGGTATCAGGAAGATATATCCCCATTTGTTATAGCTGACCGCTTTATGGTTATTATTCTTTGCCATTATCTTCCTCCATAGTCTGCTGTAATCCAAAGTGTGCCTGCCTGATGGTCAGGCAGGCACACAGGTTTCAATGTTTGATTAATAGGAAAGTTCCGGATATTTTTCTACAACTGCCTTATAGAACAGGTCGAGAGCTTCATCATAAGATGCGTTGCCTTCGAAGTAGTTCTTCATGGCATTCTGGAATTCTTCGTTGCAGCCCTGATCATAGATACTCATGTTACTCAGATCAATCTTATCAGCGCCTGCACAGAACATAGCCAGAGGATTCTGTCCACCAAGAACTGCATCGCCGTAGCTTTCATCTTTAGCCATTTCTTCCATGGCAGGTTTATTGTTTACGAAGTCATTATCAGCAGTAACGATTTCTTTCATAACGTCAACGTTAGTTGTCATCGTTCTCATGATATCAGCAACCAGTGTGGGATTGTCTGTGCCTGCAGCTGCTGTGATCCATGTTCCGCCCCAGTAGAAGCCCTGTGGCCCTTCTGTTGCAGCCCAGCCGCCATCTTTACCAACTGAACCATCCTGGTCAGCGCTCATGGAGAAGTCGATGAACCATGCAGGTCCGAAATATGAGAATACATTGCTGTCTTTGAAGAAGCCCTTGCTCCAGTCATCACTCCACAATTCATAGGTAGCTGTTTCTCCGGCATCAACCATTTCCTTGGACATATCTACCCAGTTTTTGATATTGTCATCAACAGTGATCTTTCCGTCAACAACCCATGGGGAAGTTACATTATTAGAGAATACACGGTAGGCATCATTTACAGTGGAAGTCATCTGATAGCCTTTTTCCTTCAGCTCTTCAGCTGTTGCCTTAAATGTATCCCAGTCTGCAACTTTCTTCTGAACCTCTGCCGGATCATCGCTTCCGAATACTTCTTTTGCAATATCTCTTCTGTAGATCATAGCACCCGGGCAGCCCTGCCAGGAAAGACCTTTTAAGTTGCCATCCGAATCTGTCATAACATCTTTGGTGTACTGATATTGGTCTGCAACTTCCTCATCTGTGATTCCCAGATCTGCCACAGACATTGTATAATCTGTATTTACATATTTCAGTGCATAATCGGCTTCAACAAGGAAGAGATCGATTTTGTCATCTGCTGCTGCATCAGCCTGTTTCAGAAGAGTCTCATCCAGATTATTCTGATATGCATTGTCATCAGAAGGAGTAATGTTCCATACAACATCAACATCTCCGATTTTGCCATGAGTTCCGTCAACTTCTTCATATCCGGGATAGTGGTCAGTCAGACGGGATTTGAATTCTTCATTCCAGCAATAAATGTTTAAAACTTTACCTTCGTCAGCGGCTGCATCTTCAGCCCATGTTGGAACTGCTGTAAGACCGGCAAGCATAGCTGCTGTTAATGTAATTGCCATAGCTTTTCTCTTCATCATGTTATTACCTCCTTGTGATAATTGTTTTGGGTTGATTGTAACTTTTCAGCAGTCCACCAACTGTGAAGATACTGAAGATTTTCTTATTTTGCCAGATTTCTGACTGATGCACCGGGGAAAAGTCTTCCATCAACGGTGAATTTATCGATGATCGTTGTTTTAGGATTTTCGATAAGATCAATCAGCTTCTGTGCGGCAAGCCGTCCAATCGTTTCTGTGTCCTGACACAGAGTTGTCAGCCGTGGCTCCAGGATGCGTGCAAAAGTAAGTCCGTCATAGCCTGCAATGGAAATATCATCTGGTATTCGAAGTCCACGTTCGTGGATTTCATTGATGCCACCCAGTGCGGAGAAGTCATCCGGATAGAGGATACAGGTAGGAGGATCTTTCAGATCCAGAAGCTCTGAAGTTGCTATTGCTGCAGCTTCTGCATCTCGATAAGGAATGACTGGCATATATTCATCAGGTATATCGATTCGTTTTTTCTGGAGAGTTCTGTAAAAACTTCCAAGTCTGTTTCGTGTGACAGAGGAATCTTCTCCGTGAATATAGGCAATCTTTCTGTGTCCCCGTTCAAGAATATAAGAGACAAGTTCTTCCATTCCCTGAATGTTGTTGGAAACAACAGCAATTCTTCCATCAAATACATGATCGATAGTGACTACCGGTATCTCGGACTGTACCAGGCGCTGTACCTCTTCTGTAAAAAAATTGATACAGGCGATCACCACTCCATCGACTCCACGGTAACGGCAGTGCTCATAATAACTGAGATGCTGACCGGAGAGGTTTCCGCTGGTAAAAGTGATGTCATATCCTCTGGATTCGGCAGTGCGTTTAAAGCTTTCCAGTACATGATTGAAATAATCATGGGTGAGGCCACTCATGGCTTCGTCTACAAAAAGTACGCCAAGATTATAACTGCGTCTGGTCTTTAGTGCTCTTGCTGAGGAATTTGGAAGATATCCCATTTCTGATGCAGTCTTCAAAATAAGCTGTCGGGTTTCTTCGCTGATATCCGAATAACCATTAAGTGCTTTGCTGACGCTTGCAACAGATACGTTACATTGTTTTGCGATGTCTTTCATGGATACCATATTATAGTCCAGCCTTTTCTGTTTTTGTTTCTAAAACGTTTTCGCAAGCTAATCGTACTTTATTTTCAGATAAAATTCAAGTATTTTTGTTATATTTGTATAATTTATCCCTGTTGCACAAAAAAGAATTTATAATAATTTATTAATTTCACAAAAAACAGGCTTTAATATAACGAAAAGTTTCGCGATGATCTTACGGAAGTTAAAATAACAGTTGTGAAATATTTTGACTGCTAAAAATGTAGTTGATTTTTTTGAAAAACTGAATTATACTGTGATAAATCCAATCTAAACTATATAATAAACATATAAATTCTGAACGTATTCGTTTTCGCAAGTCTGTTTTCGGCCTTTTCTTCACAAGTGTTTATTTATTCTTTTTAAGGAGGCTTTTCAATGAAATTCGGATATTTTGACGACAAGGCGAAAGAATATGTTATCACTACACCACATACACCATTACCCTGGATCAATTATCTGGGAAGTAATGATTTCTTTTCACTGATCTCCAACACCTGCGGAGGATATAGCTTTTATAAAGATGCAAAATTGTTGCGAATTACCAGGTACCGTTATAATAATATTCCTGCAGATTCCAACGGAAAGTATTATTATATTAATGATGACGGAGTAATCTGGAATCCGGGAACTATGCCGTCTGCAACAGAAACAGATACTTATGAATGCAGACATGGTCTTGGATACAGTCGCTTCTGTTCTTCGAAAAATAATCTAAAAGCAGAGCTTCTGGTTTTTGTGCCCTCTGATGCTTCATGTGAGATCAATTGTCTGAAACTGAAAAATAACTCTGAAACTGAAAAAAATATTTCCCTGTTCTCATACGTGGAATTCTGCCTCTGGAATGCAGTGGATGACGCATCGAACTTCCAGAGAAATTTAAGTATCGGAGAAGTGGAAGTACAGGGGAGTACGATTTATCATAAGACAGAATACAGAGAAAGAAGGAAACATTACAGTTTCTTTACAGTAAATACACAGGTGGACAATTATGATACCAACAGAGATGCTTTTCTGGGAGCAGGAAACGGGAATGCTTTTCCAGAAGCTGTATGTAAGAAAAAATGCAGTAACTCTATTGCAAGCGGATGGTATCCCATTGCTGCACATCAGATAGATCTGACTCTGCTGCCGGGAGAGGAAAAAGAATTTGTTTTTATGCTGGGATATTGTGAAAATCCGGCAGATGATAAATGGGAAGCTCCCGGAATTATCAATAAAACCTCTGCAAAAGCATTGATTGAAAGATTTAATACAATGGAAAAAGCGATGCAGGCCTTTGCAGAACTGAAAAATTACTGGGAAACATTGCTGGCACGCTTTGCAGTCGTCAGCGAGAACGAACATATTGACCGCATGGCAAATATCTGGAATCAATATCAGTGTATGGTAACCTTCAATATGTCCAGATCAGCATCTTATTACGAATCAGGAACAGGACGGGGGATGGGGTTTCGCGATTCTTGTCAGGATCTTCTGGGATTTGTGCATCTTATCCCGGAGCGGGCAAGGGAAAGGATTATTGATATAGCATCTACACAGTTTCCGGATGGAAGTGCATATCATCAGTACCAGCCGCTGACAAAACAGGGGAATCTGGATGTTGGAAGCGGATTTAATGACGACCCGTTATGGCTGATCGCAGCAGTAGCAGCATATATCAAAGAGACTGGTGATTATGGGATACTTGATGTGCAGGTACCCTTTGATTGTAAGAAGGGAACAGAGGTACCGCTTTTTGAACATCTGGAGAAATCTTTTTATTACACAGTAACCCATCTTGGTCCTCACAAACTTCCTCTGATCGGAAGGGCAGACTGGAATGACTGCCTGAATCTGAACTGTTTTTCCAGTGAACCTGGAGAATCCTTTCAGACAACAGGGCCGTCGGAAGGCCCTGTGGCAGAATCTGTATTTATTGCAGGTATGTTTGTGAAATATGGAAAAGAATTTGAGGAGCTCTGTGAGCGGACCGGGCACACAGAACTTGCAAAAGAAGCAGGGAAAGCAGTGGATGAGATGTATCAGGCAGTGCTGGATAATGGATGGGACGGAGAATGGTTCCTGCGTGCCTATGATGCACAGTCTGAAAAGGTTGGTTCAAAAGAATGCGAAGAAGGAAAGATTTTTATTGAACCACAGGGATTCTGTGTTATGGCAGGAATCGGCAAGGAAGAAGGAATAGCAGAAAAAGCTCTGGACTCTGTGAATGAATTGCTGGAAACAAAGTATGGAATAATGATCCTTCAGCCGGCTTATACAAGATACCATCTGGAACTTGGGGAAATTACTTCTTATCCGCCTGGATATAAAGAAAATGCAGGAATTTTCTGCCACAACAATCCGTGGATTTCCATTGCGGAGACTGTGCTTGGAAGAGGAAACAGGGCATTTGAGGTTTATCGTAAAATATGTCCATCTTATATTGAGGAAATCAGTGATATTCACCGGACAGAACCATATGTATATTCGCAGATGATCGCGGGAGCTGATGCACCAGGATTTGGAGAGGCAAAAAACAGTTGGCTGACAGGAACTGCAGCGTGGACATTTATAAACCTGTCACAGGCGCTTCTTGGTATTCTGCCAGGATATGATGGTTTGATCGTAGACCCCTGCCTTCCGGAAACGTTTGGCGATTTTAAAGTGAACCGTCATTTTAGAGGGGCGGATTATCATATTGAGATCCATAAACCGAAAGGTGTGCAGAAAGGAGTCAGATGGATTGAGGTAGATGGTGAGAGGATAAATGGAAACCAGATTCCTATGGTCAATGGCAGAAACGAATACCATGTAATTGTACAGATGGGATAACTGATAAATAAAAGTCCCCACCCATTGCTTATTGCCTGATGCAATTAAAGCAGAGGGTGGGGACTTATTTGAACAGGTTAAAGTAAAATACCTGTTTTATTTATTTTCTTCCTGAACTTCGATTTTACGAATTGTCTTGTTTTTGATTTCTTCTTTGATGGATGTAAGGAACTCACCAAGGTCTTTCATTCCTTCGTCGCCAAGGTAACGGCTTCTTACGGAAACCTTGCCTTCTTCTTCCTCTTTGGCGCCAACAATGAGCATGTATGGAACTCTTGCAAGGCGTGCTTCACGGATCTTGTAGCCCATCTTTTCGGAACGCTGGTCAACAGAGCAGCGGATTCCGTTTTCTTTTAACTGAGCTTCAACTTTGGCAGCATAGTCGTGGAATTTCTCGGAAATTGGAATCACACGAACCTGTTCCGGGCAGAGCCATGTCGGGAACATACCTGCATATTTCTCAATGAGCCATGCCAGTGTTCTCTCGTAGCACCCCATGGATGTACGATGAATGATGTATGGACGCTGTTTTTCACCGTTTTCATCGATATAATACATGTCGAACTGTTCAGCCAGAAGAGCATCCCACTGAATCGTGATCATAGTATCTTCTTTTCCGTATACGTTCTTGGCATTGATATCAACTTTAGGTCCGTAGAATGCAGCTTCGCCAACATCCTCTGTAAACGGAATGTTCAGTTCTTCAAGCATCTGACGGATATGAGCTTCTGTCTGATTCCACACTTCTGCATCACCGATGTATTTCTCTCTGTTGTTAGGATCCCATTTGGAAAGGTGATAGGTTACGTCCTCCTCTACACCAAGAACCTGCAGACAGTACTGTGCAAGTGCGATACAGTCTTTAAATTCTTTTACCATCTGGTCAGGTCTTACGATCAGATGACCTTCGGAGATCGTGAACTGACGCACACGTGTCAGACCATGCATTTCCCCGGAATCCTCATTACGGAACAGAGTGGATGTTTCACCGTAACGAAGAGGCAGATCACGATAGCTGTGCTGTTCTGCTTTGTATACATAGTACTGGAATGGGCATGTCATAGGACGAAGCGCAAATACTTCTTTGTCTGTTTCTTCGTCGCCGAGAACGAACATGCCCTCTTTGTAATGATCCCAGTGTCCGGAAATCTTGTAGAGGTCGCTCTTTGCCATTAACGGAGTTTTTGTTCTGATATATCCGCGTTTTGTTTCTTCGTCTTCAATCCAGCGCTGAAGCTCCTGCATCATGATCACACCGTTTGGCATGATAAGTGGAAGTCCCTGACCGATCACGTCTACAGTTGTGAAGATCTTCATCTCACGGCCAAGTTTGTTGTGGTCACGTCTTTTTGCTTCTTCCATCTGTTCCAGATGTTCTTTTAACTCATCCTTGGAAGCATAAGCTGTTCCGTAGATACGTGTGAGCATTGCGTTCTTTTCGCTGCCTCTCCAGTAAGCGCTAGAAGAGGAGAGAAGCTTGAATGCTTTTACACCCTTTACACTCATAAGGTGAGGACCTGCGCAGAGGTCTGTCCAGTCTCCCTGGGAATAGAAAGAGATTTCGGAGCCTTCAGGAAGATCTTCGATAAGTTCTACCTTGTATGGTTCATTTTTCTCCTGGAAGTATGCGATGGCATCTTCTCTTGATTTTGTGAAGCGTTCAATCTTAGCGCCTTTTTTGATGATCTTTTTCATTTCTTTTTCGATTGCATCCAGGTCATCACGGGAGAATGGAGGGCAGTCGAAATCATAGTAGAATCCTGTATCAATAGAAGGTCCGATAGCAACCTTTGCATCCGGGAATAAGGTCTGTACTGCCTGGGCAAGTACGTGGGATGCTGTATGGCGGAGAACTGCAAGTCCTTTTTCATCTTTTGCTGTCAGGATGTTTAATTCGCAGTCACTGTCAATAACTGTTCTCAGGTCTACAACTTCTCCGTTTACTTCTCCTGCACAGGCAGCACGTGCAAGTCCCTCGCTGATGTCGTAAGCAATGTCGATTACGGATTTTGCCTCAGCGTATTCTTTTTTTGAGCCGTCTTTTAATGTTACGATCATGATGATTATCTCCTTTACGTTAGTATGGATTTGTTATAGTTGCTGTTCACTGTTGATATCCCGCGGAGCGTGTTGTTGAGAACGGAGTGAACAGTAACAGGTTTTTGTACTGCGAAGGGGTAAAAGAAAGAATAAAAAAATCCCCTACAGTACGGTTAAATACTGTAGGGGACGAGATAACATTACTCGCGGTTCCACCCCGGTTGTTCTGATACATTACTGATGGATAAATCATCTGATCAGAACCGCTTCATTCGATGGTAACGGAATCACCGGACTGTATTAAAGTCACTCAGAGGTGGTCTTCGGCTGGTTAGCGATGAAATGCTTGCACCGATATACATTTCTCTCTGTAACGTTCCTCAGCGTACTCTTCTCTTCAACGTTTTAATCCTTCTTATCTTTTCTGCCGCCTATTATAAACTTGCAAAGTGGGTTTGTCAATCAGTAAAATGCAAAAAGTTGATTTACGAAAATAGAGATTAATGTTATACTGACGAAAGTGAAAAACAATAAAAACATGAAAGGAATCAGATAAATGAGCAGATGGGAAGAAAATATACGTAAAGTAATACCATATACACCAGGCGAGCAGCCCAATCAGCCGGATATGATCAAGCTGAATACCAACGAGAATCCGTATCCGCCGGCACCTGGAGTGGAGAAGGCGTTGAGGGAGATGGATACAGATACTATGAGACTTTATCCGGATCCTACAGCAGGAGAACTGGTACATGCCATTGCAAAGAATTACGGGCTGAAGGATGAACAGGTTTTTGTGGGAGTAGGTTCCGATGATGTGCTTGCCATGAGTTTCCTTACATTCTTTAATTCACAGAAGCCGGTTCTTTTTCCGGATATCACATATTCTTTTTATGATGTATGGGCAGACCTGTTTCGCATTCCATATGAGAGACCGGCACTGGATGAGAACTTTCATATAAGGACGGAAGATTATTTCAGAGAAAACGGAGGAATTGTATTCCCGAATCCGAATGCGCCGACAGGTGTGGAGATGCCGCTGGAGGAAGTGGAGGATATTATCCGCCATAATCCTGATGTGATTGTGATCGTGGACGAGGCTTATGTGGATTTTGGTAGTCAGTCGGCGCTTCCATTGATTGAAAAATATGACAACCTTCTGGTCGTACAGACATTTTCCAAGTCGCGTTCTATGGCTGGGATGAGAATTGGTTTTGCGTGTGGAAATGAGAAACTGATCAGATTCCTGAATGATGTGAAGTATTCTTTTAATTCTTATACTATGGACCGTACAGCGATTGCTGCAGGTGTGGCGGCAGTTGAAGATAAAGCATATTTTGATGAGACATGTAATAAAATCATAGAGACAAGAGAATGGACAAAGAAAGAATTGAAGGCACTGGGATTCTCTTTTCAGGATTCTATGTCTAACTTTATTTTTGCTACGCATAAAACCTGCCCTGCGAAAGAACTTTTTGAGGCATTGAGAGGGCAGCATATTTATGTTCGTTACTTCCAGAAGGACAGAATTGACAATTTTCTTCGTATCACTGTTGGAACAAAGGAAGAAATGCAGAAATTTATTGATTTTTTGAAGGATTATCTGAAGTAAAAGTTAGGAGGTTTTATGGAAGCACTGGTACATTGGTTCTCGCAGAATCTGTCACAATATATTTCACCGGAAGGGGCAGTTTTTATTATTTCAATGATTCCGCTTTTGGAACTCAGGGGAGGATTGCTTGCAGCATCCTTACTTAAGATATCGGCTGCAAAGGCAATTCCACTGTGTATTGTTGGAAATATTATTCCTATTCCGTTTATTCTGTTGTTTATCAGACAGATTTTCAAGGTTTTAAAAAAGACGAAACTCTTTCGGGGACTTGTTATGAAATTGGAAGACAGGGCAATGAGAAAAAGTGATCAGGTAAAGAAATATGAGTTTTGGGGACTGATGCTGTTTGTGGGAATTCCGCTTCCGGGAACAGGGGCATGGACAGGATCTCTGATTGCATCTCTTCTGGAAATTGATATTAAGAAGTCCTCTCTGGCAATTTTTTGTGGCATTATTATGGCAACTGTCATTATGTATATTGTTTCTTATGGATTAGTGGGAAATCTGGTACATTAATTGTCTTCTTAAATAAGTGTTATTAATATCTGATTTACCGGAAATCCGGGGACATATTTTATGTCTCCGGATTTCTGCTTTTATGTCGATAATATCAGTTTTATGACGTATAAAACAGCTTGCCAATAATAAAGATTTGGAATAATATGGTATTGTCAATTATGAAGAAGATGTGCTAAGATAAATATAAAGATACCGGTGTGCAGACAGGATTACTACAGGAATTAACTTGTCGACACAGGAGCAGGAGTATAATTTTCCTGCGATATGCATTGCTGCAGATCTGATATTCGTGTCACTTCAGACAGATTATCCCACTAACTGTTACAGGAAAAGTTAATAAAGAATAAATTGCTCAGATACATAGGAAATCAGAAAAACAAAAATAAAAATAATTATCAATATTAACAATCAAAACAAAAAGCAGAGGATTATTTTATGAGAGAAAAGTATGAATCATTATCACTGGCAACTTTAAAGGATTTGGCAAAAGCCAGAGGATTAAAAGGGGTTTCAGCATTGAGAAAACCGGAATTGATCGAGAGAATGCTTCACGAAGATGAACTGGAAGGTGAGACAAAAAAACAGGAAACAGTCCGGGAGAAACCGCAGCAGAGTGAAGTGGAAGGTAACGGAGAGAGAATCCCCCAGTATAACAAAACACTGGAACGTACACAGTATCATGCCCCGGCAGAGGCAGTACAGCTTGACAGTGGAGAGAGAGCAGACGGAATCCTTGAGGTACTTCCGGATGGATATGGGTTTATCCGATGTGAGAATTATCTTCCGGGGGAAAATGATATTTATGTATCACCTTCTCAGATACGCAGATTTAACCTGAAAACAGGTGATATTATTAAGGGGAATATCCGTATCAAAACACAGGGAGAGAAATTCAGTGCCCTGCTATATGTGACCTCTATCAACGGATTCCATCCCAGTGAAGGGCAGAGACGATATAATTTTGAAGATATGACACCGATTTTTCCAAATGAGAGACTGATAATGGAAAGACCGGGCGGCACAGTTGCCATGAGGATCGTAGATCTGATCAGCCCTATCGGTAAAGGACAGAGAGGAATGATCGTATCTCCTCCGAAAGCCGGTAAGACAACTTTGCTGAAAGATGTGGCAAAGTCTATTCTGAGAAACAATCCGGACATGCATCTGATCATTCTTCTGATCGATGAGCGTCCTGAGGAGGTTACAGATATCAGGGAGGCCATCTGTGGCGATAATGTGGAAGTCATTTATTCTACATTTGATGAGCTTCCGGAACATCATAAACGTGTGTCTGAAATGGTAATAGAACGTGCACGTCGTCTGGTGGAACATAAAAAAGACGTTACAATTCTTCTTGATTCTATTACAAGACTGGCAAGGGCATACAACCTGATCATACCGCCGAGCGGACGAACTCTTTCCGGTGGTCTGGACCCGGCGGCTCTTCATATGCCGAAACGCTTTTTTGGTGCGGCCAGAAATATGAGAGAGGGCGGAAGCCTTACTATTCTTGCTACAGCACTTGTGGATACGGGAAGTAAAATGGATGATGTAATTTATGAAGAATTTAAGGGAACCGGTAATATGGAACTGGTGCTTGACCGAAAACTGCAAGAAAAGCGGGTATTCCCTGCAATTGATATCCAGAAATCCGGTACAAGAAGAGAGGATCTGCTGCTGAGTAAAGAAGAACAGGAAGCGGTTTACATTATGCGAAAAGCTCTCAATGGAATGAAGTCAGAAGATGCGGTAGAACAGATCCTGAATATGTTTACCCGTACGAAAAATAATGCTGAATTTGTACAGACTGTGAAAAAACAGAAGTTTATCTGAAACGTTGTAAAAAAACAGTTACTGTTCGCTCCGTTCTCAGTAACAAAAATATTAAATAAATTTTAAAATAAATTTTACCGGGAGGAAAAAATGAAAAACAGAACATCAACTATCCTTAAAACAGGCATAGCTCTTATGATGGCTGCAGTGCTTGCAGCCGGAGCAGCAGGCTGCGGCAAGACAGACGGCCTTTCAGCCTGCAACGGTGAGCCGGAGATACAGGGCGAAGCAGAGGTAACTGCCGACGGTGGAGGTCTGCGCCTTCTTCCAGCCGCCGTCCGCCGCGGTGTAGACGGTATAGCGCTTCGCGCCGTCCGCCGGAACGCGCCAGCGGATGGTGTGGCTCTCCTCTCCGTCCGCCGGGAGCGTGAGCGTCCACACCCCGGCGCCGCCGGTGACACTGTCGGAGGCAGACTGTGCGTCGTCGAGCGTGCGTTTTATGAGACTCTGCAGCGCGTTCAGCTCAGTCTGCAGCTCGTCGAGTCCGCCGGAGGAAAAGCGCAGCGTGATGTCGGGCACCATCTGGCCGACGATGCCGCCGACGTCCGTCTGCGTCCCGGCGGGGATGACCTCGCCCTCGACGGTGAGGTTCCGGACGGACGCACCGCTCTCCACGCGGCTGAAAAGGTCGTACTCCGAGCAGCTCTCCGTCAGGCGAAGGCCGGTGATCTTGTGTCCCTGTCCGTCGAAGTCTCCGAGGAAGATCGGGATAGAGGCGGCGGCGCCGTCCGCGTCAATGTCGTCCGTGAGCACGACGGTCAGTCCCTTGAATAGGTATCCGCGCCGCAGCGCTTGGCAAAGGCCTGCAGCTGATGCAGAGAGCCGATGGAGACGGTTTCGGCCTCCGCGGCCAGCGCGATCGGGCACAGTGACAGCACCAGCACCAGCGCGAGCAGGGCGGCGAGGATGCGCGCCGGGAGCTTATTCTTCATGGGAGCCCTCCTCCAATCTGGGATTTTCCTGCTGCGCGCCGTCCGCGATGCGTCCGGAGATGACGCGCAGGTTGACGTTGCCGTCGACGCTGGCGCGGACAAGGCCACTGACCGTGCCGCTGATCTCACCGGTCACAAGGCCGACGACAAACACACGCTCGCGCGACTGGTGCGTCCGCGCGGCGGTGGGCATGGAGATGCTGGTCTTATCCGCCAGTCCGCCGCCGAGCAGCAGAATCTGCGGCAGAACGAACAGCACGAACAGCATTGAGATGATCGTGCCGCGGCCGAGAGCATGCTCATCTGCTCGGCATCGAGCTGGATGATGCCCGCATCCGTCTGCTCGCAGACGAAGAGGAACATGTCGATGAGCGGCACCTTGTACGAGGCGATGTTTCCCATGAGCTTGCCGTAGTCGCCCTGCTCGGCGGCATAGACGACCTGCGCCATCTCATAGTCCAGCCCCGCAAGCTCCGAAAACTGCCGCGGCGTCAGCTTGTCGGCGAGCATGCAGCCGTCCATCGCCTCGGTGTTGGCAAGGCCGACGGCGTGGTCGATCTCCCCGCGGCTCTCAAGCTCCGTGAGCAGGGCGGCCTCTTTTTCATAGTCCCCGGCGGGGACGACGAACGCCAGCATGTTCGGCGTGGTGAAGGTGTCGTCGATGAGTTTCTCCGCGATCTGCGTCTCGTTGAGCTTGGGTGTGGTGAGATTGCTGTAGCCATAGGCGTAGGGGCATTTGCCCGAGAGGAAGAAGCAGGCCGCGCTCACCGTGAGAAAGACAAAGGGGACAACCTTGCGGCTCGCCCACGCGTAGCGCCCCGCAAACGAGATTTTCGGAACCCAGCTGCGATGCTCCGTCTTTTCAATCAGCGGCACGAACAGCACGAGCAGAGCCGGCATGACGATGAATACCGCCAGCAGCGCGAAGAGGATCGACTTCATCAGGCAGATGCCCATGTCGGGGTCGATTTTGAACTGCATGAACACCATCGCCGCGATGAACGTCAGCAGCAGCGCCGGCACCTCACCGTAGGTGCGGGACGTCAGAATCAGCACGGCGACGATGATGACCGCCACATAGACCATGATGACGCTGACCTCGCTGTCGATCGTCTCGGCGAGCGTGTTGCCGAGGCAGGAAGATACGCGGTCTGGTCATTCTCCACCTCCACCCAATTGCGGGAGAAGGCCGAAAAGACCAGCAGAATAATGGTGATGAGCAAAAACAGATTCCGCTAAGAAATG
>OOCB01002029.1_pt1 | contig 24835 bp, 20 predicted proteins | sample 1671351 | NCBI WGS metagenome assembly OOCB01 (sample SAMN06348148, study PRJEB24527) | human gut metagenome | biome: human gut; feature: ankylosing spondylitis patient; material: feces | host: Homo sapiens | place: China | collected 2015-10 | reverse complement strand
AATCAGACGATTTCGAGGACTTTTGGTACGCCGTGAGGGATTCGAACCCCCGGCCTTCTGGTCCGTAGGTTGTCTCAAGGGTAAATCGGAGTCATTTCGGCTCCGATTTGTGCTTTTTGCCATCATTCGCTCGGCGGATCTTCCGTTGTTTCCGTCCAGCCCTGCCCGCTTTTTTCGGATTCTGGGTCAAAAGTGGGTCAGAGGCTGTAATATCCGCAGGGGATTGGCGAGATGCAACCCTGCACTACAGTCCACGTTATCCATCGGATGAAACTTTCCGATATTAAGAAAACGCCGGCCGTCCGGCGTTTTCCTATGTCATTTTGTAAGCGTCAGCTTGAAATCCTCTCCAACGGTATCCACCGCTACCTGATAGCCTTATGTCCCGGCATAGCGGGTGATATTTTCAACGGCAACCTTGGCATCAGATAATACTTCCAGCTTTGAGGGAGCACCGTTTTTCACCGCTTTTTGTAAAGCAATATTTTTTTACATTTCAAAGCGAGCCTGAAATCGCATCTCCCCGGAGGAACATGTATCTCCGTGCTGCACCGCAAAAACGAACTTCCGATACGGTTTGCGATGCAAATTAAGCCGGCGTTAGTACTGAGGGGATGATCAGTGTGGGCCGTGCCTTCTGTGTTCCCGCAGGGCGGTACTCAGTTCCTGTTTGAGGTAGGGGTTACTCACGCGGACGGATTTTCCCTTTGCACCGTGCACTTGGGTCTGGATCACACCGGCGCTTTCAAGTTTTTTCAGTGCGCTTGTAACGATCGACTGCGTGACGTAAGCCTTTGCAGCAATCAGATTGAAGAAGACATGTCCTTCCTCACTCTCCAGTTCCTGCATGACCGTATTGGCGGCCTGAAGCTCGCTGAATGAGAGGGCTTTGGAAGCCAACTGTGCGGACTCCATTTCTGCCACGCGCTGTTGGTTTTCAATTTGCTTTTCGTGCATCAGCCAGAGGGAGACGATGGCACTGGCATACTCGCACAGGACCGTGTCGGACGGAACGAAGTTGCTTCCGTAGCGGATCAACAGCATGCCGGCTGATTTGACATTGTTGGAATGGATAGGATAGAGAGAGTAGTAGCGTCTGCGGAACAGGCACTCTTCGACATCCGCGTAGGTGCAGCTGGGAATATCCTCATACCGGCTGAAAATCGTGGTGTCGCAGGAGCGGAACAGATCTAAGTAGTACGCAGGAAGCAGTGTGTTTTTGAACAAGTTCGCGTCCGAATACGGACAGACAAATTTCCTGGCGATCGCATAGGCGATGATCACGCCGTCCGGCGTGAAAACATAAATGTTGCTCTCAATGATGTCACTGAGTTCCTTGCAGAGCGCATCGAGCGGCAGAAATTCCGTTGTCGATTTTTCGAATATGCTGTTAAGCTGTCTGATTTTTGTAATTAGGTCATTCGCAAAATTACGTTCCATCGCGGGTCAGTATCTCCTTTGCGTCGAGCTACATACTTATATAAAATATATTGTATCCGAAGATATATCAAATCGCAAGCATTTAGAAAGTTCCAAATGCGTTTTGGGTGATTCGCATAATTTAGCGGATCACTTTTTGTGAAAAACGGAGTTTTTCTGTCGCTTGCAATATTCTGAATACTGTGCGAACCATTGTTTCACCCAAAGGGACCTGCTATACTCAAAAAGAATAATCTCAAATATTGTATAATTTGAAAGGTATCATCATGAATTCTGTCACGCTGAACGAGCGTTCCCGGCAGCTTTTCGGCGGCTGCAGTGAAGAACTTTTAACCGAAACTGTACATGTACTTTCTGCATTCCACCGCATTCAGGCGACCGACGGTTACCGCCTTGCCGCGAAGGAAGCGGCCCGGCGGCTTGCATGTGTCGGCCTGCCCGCAGATATCTGCACATATCCCGCGGACTTTCAAACCACATACCTGACACAGGGCATGTTCCGTGGCTGGCGGTGCAGTGAAGGATGGCTGGAAATTACGACCCCGTTCTGCGAGCGTGCGGCCGATTACAGCGTGCAGGAGATGTCTCTGATTCAGAGAAGCGCAAGTTTGGACGCAGCCCAGCGGGAGCTTCCGATTTTCTACGCCCCCGAAGGTGTGCAGCCGGAGACGTTCTGCGAGGATATGCACGGCGGACTCCTGTTCGTGGAAAACAACTTCGATGCATGGCTGGGCCGCGCAGCAGCGCTTGGCGCCTGCGGCATTATCACATGTTCCATTCCGGAGATCGCACCTGTCCGCGTCAATCTGGCGAACGACCCGCAGCTTAAGGATGCACACGGAAATCTGAGCTTTCATGCTTTTTCTGAGACACAGGAAACTGCGCTTGCAGGCTTTGCCATCACTCCTGCCTGTGCACGGCGCCTGAGAGAGGCCTGTATCGCACTGGCGCAGACGCACGAGCGTCCAACGGCGAGAGCATGTGTCAAATCGGAGTTTTACGATTCTACGGTCGAAAATGTCATGACCTTCCTTCCCGGACAGACTGAGGAGGAGGTACTCATCACCGCACATCTGTGTCATCCTCGTTCGAGCGTTAATGACAATGTATCCGGTGTGGCCTGCGCTATGGAGGCGATGCGTGTGCTGCATGAGCAGATCACGGGGGGCATGCTTCCCGCACCGCGGCGCGGCATTCGTTTGCTGCTGATCCCGGAGTTCACCGGAACTTACGCGTATCTTGCCTCTGAGCCGGAGCGGGCGGCCCGTACTATCGCGGCCATCAATGCCGACATGGTCGGTGCGCGGCAGGACGGACGCACGGGCCCGGTGATCATGGTCGATACGCCGGACGCGGCACATGCTTTTCTGGGCGATTTGATGGAATGCGTAATGGATGGCATTGCACAGGAGTGCCGATTTGGAAGCGGCTTTGTTCCGCTGCACCTGCAAAAACGCGTTCCGTTTACACCGGGCAGCGACCATGAGATTTTTTCCGATCCGTCGGTCGGAATCCCGTCCATCGCAATGACGCAGTGGCCTGACCGCACTTATCACACCAGTGCGGACGATGCTGCACATTTGGATCCGGCGATTTTGCGGCGTGTCGCCGCGATGATCGCCTCCGGCGCTTACACCGCCGCCAGCTTCTGCCGCCAGGATGCGGAGCAGATTCTTCCCTATACGGCACGCAGATTTTTTGCGAGAGCGGATGCGCTTCGCCGCAGTCCCGCAGAAAACAGCCGCACGGCCATGTATTTCCTGTTGGAGACGTGGCGCAAGACATTGGAGGACATGCATCGCACGCTTCCTCAGCAGGAGCAGGAAAATGCCGAGCTGCTCTTTGCGCCGGAATATGCCCTTGCCGCGCAGCTTCTGCAAAGCGCTGAAGCGCCGCTTGCACCAAAGTCAGAGTCCCTACGGCGTGTCCCGCAGCGTCTGTTCCGCGCACCGCTGGCTATGCGCCCCTTCGAAAACAGACTTTCGGACGCACTTCGGGAAGAACTTTCCTCTATTCGCAAGTCCTTCTCAGGTCTGATGGGGCTTACGAACCGGATTCTCTACGCCGTGGACGGAAGCCGCAGCATCGGATTGATCGCTTCGTTTGTGGAAGCGGAGACAGGTGTTTCCTGCGAGCGTTTTTGCGAGTCTTGGCTGGAATTTCTGGCACAGGCCGGTCTCGTGCAATTTTAAGAGTAATTTAAGAGTAAGAGGTATCAACAATGATTACGGACAAGATGATTCCTGCGTTTCAGCAGACACAGGGCGGTCTTTTCTCAAAGGTAGAAAAGGCGGATGTCGGTGACATCGCCGAAAAGCTGTCCAGCGGCATCGCTTTTTTATCATGGGCGGACCCCTTCTATCCCAATGCCTCCACACCTGCACATGTCGCTCAGGCCATGATCGATTCCATCAATGACGGTTCAGCAGGCCATTATACCATGCCGATTGGCAATCCGGAGCTCAAGCGTGAGCTGGCAAAAAAACTCAAGCGGTTCAATGGTCTGGATGTCATCCCTGAGCGCAACATCCTTGTTACCCCCGGTTCGGACTCCGCACTTTTCTATGCGATGCTGCCGTTTATCCACGATGGTGACGAGGTCATGATCATTGACCCCAGTTACCCGAATAACTTCCAGAACACCGAGATCCTCGGCGGCAAGGTTGTCCGTATTCCGGTTTATGAGGAAGATGGCTATCAGTTCAACATTGAAGCCTTTGAATCCCGATTGACGCCGAAGACGAAAATGGTTGTTCTTACGAACCCCAACAACCCCACCACCGTCAGCTATCGCCGCCGTAACATGGAGCAGCTTGCGGAGTTCATCGTCCGTAACGATTTGGTGCTGGTTGTCGATCAGGCATTTGAGGAACCGGTGTTCGACGGCGTGGAGATGGTAACCGCTGCGGCACTGCCCGGTATGTGGGAACGGACGGTCAGTGTATTTTCCATCTCCAAGGTGCTGGGACTCAGCGGCCTCCGTGTAGGCTACATCGTGGCAGATGACCACATTATCGATAAACTCTACGGTGCGGCTGTGACCGTGCTTGGCGCAACCAACACCGCAGCACAGCTCGGCACTGTTGCCGCCCTGCAGGATCCGGCATTTTCTGAGGATTTCTACAAGCATTTTGATAAGCGCCGTCATCTTGTCTATGACTATCTGCACGATATTCCCGGCGTTTCGATGCGTCTCTCTGAGTCCGGTTTCCTGTCATGGCTCGATGTGTCTGAGCTCGGCACAGAACAGGAGGTTTCCGACTATCTTCTGAAGAATGCGAAAGTCGCACTCAACATCGGAACCCCCTATGGCCACGAAGGCCGTGGTCATCTGCGCATTGTTCAGGGTGCCATCGGCAGCGACGAGGAAATCGAAAATGTCCTTGCCCGTATGCGCGGCGCACTTCTGGAACTCTCAAAATCACGCGGCCTTTGCTGAGTCGCTGATGCAACAGAATTAAAGAGGAGGAATTATCTTGTATAAGTACATCTTGAAGCGCCTTCTGATGATGATTCCGGTTCTGCTTGGCGTTATGATCGCAGTTTTTACGATCACATATTTCACGCCCGGCGACCCGGCGCGTCTTCTGCTGGGCGACGGCGCAACCAAAGAAGCCGTTGAGCAGGTACACGAAGAGCTAGGTATTGACGATCCGTATATTGAGCAGCTTGGCCGCTATATCGGAAAAATCGTCTTCCACTTTGACTTCGGCACATCCTATATCAGCAAAAAGCCCGTCACGCAGGAAATCCTTCAGCGTTTCCCCACCACGCTGAAGCTGGCATCGTACAGTGTCGCCATTTCTGTCATTGTGGGCGTACTCATGGGTATTGTCTCCGCCACGAGGCAGTATTCGATTTTTGACCGTCTGGCAACGTCGTTTGCGCTTATTGGCGTCTCTATGCCGACCTTCTGGGCGGGCCTGATGGCAATCATCGTCTTCTCGGTCACTCTGGGATGGCTGCCGCCATCCGGCTCCTACGGTCCGAAGTATTGGATCATGCCGGCGGCGATTCTGGGTCTCCACGGTGCGGCGACGATCATGCGTATGACCCGTTCGAGTATGCTGGAAGTCATCCGTCAGGACTACATCCGCACGGCGCGGGCCAAGGGCCAGAGTGAGCGGATCGTCATTATGTACCACGCGCTGAAAAACGCCATGATCCCCATTGTTACGGTCATTGGTATGCAGTTCGGCGTCCTGCTGGGCGGCTCGGTTCTGGTAGAATCCGTTTTCGCCCTGCCCGGCCTCGGCAAGTACATTATCGACAGCATCAACATGCGTGATAACCCGGTGGTTCAGGGCAGCGTCCTGTTCCTGGCGCTTTCGTTCAGCTTCGTCAATCTGGCGGTGGATATCCTCTACGGCTTCCTTGATCCCAGAATCAAGTCTCAGTACAAGCAGTCCATTAAGGTAAAGGCGGTGAAGAAACATGCAGAAACAGAAGAATAATGCCACGAAAGAGACACGCATCAAGTCCAGCTTCTGGGGCGACGCCTGGCGGCGTCTGAAGCAGGATCGCGCGGCGGTGGTGGCGCTTTGTGTGCTCGTGCTGCTGATTCTCTGCGGCATCTTCGCCCCCTATATCGCGCCCTATCCCTATGACCTGCAGGATACGACCGCAACATTCCAGCTTCCCAATGCGCAGCACCTGCTGGGTACGGATAACTTCGGCCGTGACATTTTGAGCCGTATCATCTATGGCAGCCGGGTATCCTTGATCGTTGGCTTCTCCTCAATCATTGTGGCTATCATTGTCGGCGGCCTGCTGGGTGCTATCTCCGGCTACTACGGCGGTAAGGTCGATAACATCCTGATGCGCCTGATGGATATTCTCATGGCCATTCCGGGCATGCTGCTGGCCATCTCGCTGGCGGCGGTGCTGAAGCCGGGCCTTATGAATCTGGTCATCGCCATCGCCATCGCGGAAGTCCCGGGCTACGCCCGCGTGGTCCGAGCTTCCGTTCTGACGATCAAGGATCAGGAATATATCGAGGCAGCCACCTGTATCGGCGCCTCTGACCGGCGGATCATCCTGCGCCACATCATCCCCAACTGTATGGCGCCTATCATCGTTCAGGCAACGCTGGGTGTTGCCGGCGCAATCCTGTCCGCGGCGTCCCTGAGCTTTCTCGGCCTCGGCATCCAGCCGCCCACGCCGGAGTGGGGCTCCATGCTCTCCTCGGCCCGTCAGTTCATCCGTCAGTACTGGCATATGACGACCTTCCCGGGCCTTGCCATCATGATCACAATTTTCGCCCTGAACGTCCTCGGCGACGGCCTGCGCGATGCATTGGATCCGCGTATGAAGAATTGAGGTAGACAAAATGGAACAAACGAAACCGATTCTCGAGATTAAGGATCTTTCCATTGAATACTGTGCAAACAAACGTGTCGTCAAGGCGGTCAACCATCTTGACCTGTGCATTGAGAAGGGTGAGAGCGTCGGCCTCGTCGGTGAAACCGGTGCAGGCAAGACGACTACGGCGCTGGGCGTCATGGGCCTGATCCCAAACCCTCCCGGTGTTATCCGCAGTGGTGAGATCCTCTTTGAAGGCGAGGACCTGCTGAAGCTGAGTGCAAAGAAAATGCGCCAGATTCGCAGCAAGAAGATCGCCATGATCTTTCAGGACCCCATGACGAGCCTGAACCCGGTGATGACCGTCGGCGATCAGATCGCGGAGAGCTATCGTATTCATGATAAGCTCAGCCGTGCCGAAGCCGCTGTCAAGGCCAAGGATATGCTTGAGCTCGTCGGTATCCCCGCCGAACGCTACGGCGAATATCCCCACCAGTTCTCCGGCGGCATGAAGCAGCGTGTTGTCATTGCTATCGCTCTTTCCTGCAACCCTGAACTTCTTCTGGCGGATGAGCCTACCACCGCTCTGGATGTTACCATCCAGGCGCAGGTGCTGGACTTGATTGTCAAGCTCAAAAAAGAGCGTAATACATCCATGGTGCTGATTACCCACGATTTGGGCGTCGTGGCGGAGGTTTGCGATAAGGTTGCCATCATGTATGCCGGCGAAGTTGTGGAGTTCGGCACACTGGACCAGATCTATAACCACACCATGCACCCGTATACCGAGGGCCTGTTCGGCTCCATCCCGGATCTGGATTCCAAGGCCAAGCGCCTCAAGCCCATTCCCGGCTTGATGCCCGATCCTGCAAATCTCCCTGAGGGATGCAGTTTCTGCCCTCGCTGCCCCTATGCGACCGAGCAGTGCAAGACACAGAATCCCAATATCACGGAAGTTGAGCCCGGCCATCTGGTCCGCTGCTTCCACCACATTGGAAAGGAGGAGACAAACCGTGGCTGATTATTTGCGTATCGAAAACCTGAAAAAGTATTTCAAAACGGCAAAGGGCACTGTCCACGCAGTCGATGACGTTTCGTTTTCTATCGAGCGCGGCAAGACTCTGGGCGTTGTCGGTGAGTCCGGCTGCGGCAAATCAACGCTTGGCCGCTGCATCATTCATCTGTTGGAGCCGACCAGCGGCAAGATATTCTTTGACGGTGCGGATATCACCAAGCCCACCCCGGAGGAGCAGAAGGCTCTGCGTCAGAGAATGCAGATGATCTTCCAGGATCCCTTCTCCTCGCTGAACCCCAGAATGACCGTTGCCGACAGCATCCTTGAGCCGATGGAGATTCACCATATGTATGACGGCGACAAGGACCGTCAGCGTGAGGAAGTTGCCCGGATTATGGACACCGTGGGCCTGGCCCGCCGTTTGGCGGATTCCTACCCCCACGAGCTTGACGGCGGCCGCCGTCAGCGTGTCGGCATTGCCCGCGCACTGGCACTGCAGCCGGATTTCATCGTCTGTGACGAACCGGTTTCAGCTCTGGATGTGTCCATTCAGGCACAGATCCTGAACCTCATGCAGGACCTTCAGGAGCAGAGCGGACTGACCTACATTTTCATTACCCACGACCTTTCCGTCGTTAAGCACATCTCCGACGAGATCTGCGTCATGTACCTTGGAAACCTCGTGGAAAAGTGTCCGTCCGACAAGCTGTTTGAAAAGCAGCTGCATCCCTATTCTCAGGCGCTTCTGTCCGCGATCCCTGTGGCAAAGACAGACGCTGTCCGCAACCGCATCATCCTCAAGGGTGAAATTTCTTCCCCGATCGATCCGGCCCCCGGCTGCCGCTTTGCTTCCAGATGCCTGTATGCAAAGCCGGAATGCTTCAAGACACAGCCGGAATTCAAAGAGGTGGAGCCCGAGCACTTCGTGGCCTGCCACCTGTTTGACTGACCATCTTCCCTTGGTTCGCAGAGCATCTGCTCTTCGAAATAAAAAACAAAGAAAGGCTGACCTACAATGAAAAAGCTAATTGCATTGCTCCTTAGCCTCTGCACGATGCTGACCGTTGTTGGCTGCTCGAACAAAGCAGACACTGCGGATAACGGAGCAAAGGACACCCTTGTCGTAGCACAGGGGGCCGACCCCACCTCCCTCGACCCCTATGGCACTACTGACTCCCCGGCCATCCGTGTCGCACACTGTGTCTTTGAGACGCTCGTTACCCGCGATGACGAAGGCAACATCGCTCCGATGCTGGCAGAGTCCTGGGATATCGAGGACGACTGCACCTACATCTTCCACCTCCGCAAGGGCGTGAAGTTCCACAACGGCGAAGAACTGAAGGCCAGCGACGTTGCGTTCTCCTTCTCCAAGATCGCCGAGTCTCCGCACGCCAGTTCTATCCGTGCTACCATCGACTTTGAGAACAGCAAGGCACTGGATGATTATACCTTCGAGATGAAGCTGACCGAGCCCTTTGGCCCGATTCTGAACCACCTCGGTCACGCTGTCATGGCGATCGTCAACGAAAAGGCCTACACTGAAGCCGGCGATCAGGTTAACGAAAAGCCCTGCGGCACCGGCCCGTACAAGTTCGTTGCCTGGTATCCCGCTGACCGCATCGAGATGGTCGCGTTTGACGACTACTGGGGTGAAAAAGCCGCCATCACCAACCTGACCTGGCGTACCATCCCCGAGATCGCCAGCCGCTCCATCGAGGTCGAGGCCGGTACGGTTGACGTTGCCATCGACATTCAGGCTTCTGAGCTTGCTCGCCTGGAGAAGGTTGAGAAGGTTACCACCTTCAAGGAGGAGCGTTCTTCTATCAACTTCATCTGCCTGAACAACCTGATTGCTCCCTTTGATAATGTCAAGGTCCGTCAGGCCATCAATATGGCCATCGATGTGGACGCCATCTGCAATGTTGTCTATCAGGGCACCGGCGCTGTTGCCCAGGCTCCGATGAGCAAGTCTGTCTGGGCTTACAACGATAATCTTCCCCCGCATGAGCGCAACGTTGAGAAGGCCAAGGAACTTCTGGCTGAGGCCGGTTATCCCGACGGATTTACCTGCACGATGACCTGTGACCAGAACCAGCAGCGTCTGGACACGGCTGAGATGGTGCAGATGCAGCTGGCTGAGATCGGCATTACCATGAAGATCGCCAGCATGGAGCGCGGCACATTCATCGACAACGTTATCTCCGGCAACCTTGAAATGTTCGGCCTTGGCTGGACCGCGGATACCGGGGACCCGGACTACGCTCTGTTTGCCAGCTTCCATTCCTCCATGCACGGCGAGGGCGGCAACATGTCCTTCTATACGAACCCCGAGGTTGACAGACTGCTCGATCTCGGCCGTTCTTCCACCGATCCTGAGGTCCGCAAGGATGCTTATTACAAGGTGCAGGAGATCGTCTGGAACGAAGTGCCCTGCGTCTTCCTGCAGTGCCCTGAGGATCTGTACGCCTACAATTCCAATCTCAAGAACTTCGCAACCAACGCTGATGGCAGCATCAAGTTTGCTCAGCTGTCCTGGAACTGATCCACATGTCTATCTGCCGGCGGGGGAAACCCCGCCGGCAGACTGAGAGGAAGACACGATTATGCAGACAACATATTCCCGCATCGCACGGCTCCAGGCTTACCTTAAGCAGGAATCGCTCGACGCTGCTTTTGTTTTTGACTCCGACAACCGGCGTTATCTCTCCGGCTTCCGCGGAAGTACCGGTTATGTCGTTGTCACTCGGAAAAACGCACTGTTTTTCACAGATTTCCGCTATACACAGCAGGCAGGGGAGCAGTGCCCCGGACTGGAGATTGTGTCCATCCGCTCAGAAGCGGATATGATCTCCTATCTCGCTTCCCACACACTGCGGAGACTGGGCCTTGTCGAGGCTGAGACTTCCGTGCGCCTTTATAAGGCATTGAAAACCGGTATTGAGCACCTCGAAACAGCCACCATAGACAGCGAACTTCTTCGCCTGCGCATGGTAAAGGACGCACAGGAGTGTGCATCCATCCGCAGAGCCTGTGAAATCACGGATCTGGCCTTTTCGGCTATGTGCGAGATGATCCGCCCCGGTATGACCGAGGCGGAGATCGACCGCTTTCTGCAAGATTATATGCGTGGATTCCCCGAAGTTGAGCGTATGGCGGAGCGGTTTATCGTTGCGTCTGGTCCAAGAGGCAGCATGCCGCACGGGCTTGCCTCCGACCGTACCATCTGCGACCATGAGTTCGTGACGGTCGATTTCGGCTGCAACTGCGGCGGCTATTGGTCGGACGTTACGAGAACGGTCTGCGTTGGCGAGCCGAATGCAAAACAGCGCGAGATCTATGAGACAGTACTTGCTGCTCAGAATGCTGCTATTTTGCTGGCTGCACCCGGAAAAACGGGGCGGGAGCTTGATCATGCGGCACGGACACTCATCGCTGATGCCGGTTACGGCGAGTATTTCGGCCATAATCTCGGCCACAGTTTTGGCCTCAATATCCATGAGGCACCTCAGTGTGCCCGCAATCAGAACGGCGACATTCCGCTGCAGCCCGGCATGATCGTTACGATCGAACCCGGCATTTATATCCCGCAGTTCGGCGGCGTTCGGATCGAGGACGATATTCTTATCACAGAAAACGGCTGTGAAAATCTGACGCGGGCCGATAAGCAGCTCATCATATTGTAAAGGACAAAGACTATGACGTATGAAGAATTGATCCTCAAGCTGAAAGATCGCCTCGCAGCCGATGGCGCATATCCCATTCAGGCTCAGGCGATGCTCAGTACGCAGATCCTCAAGGACAAACTGGAGCTTGTTCTCCCGTGGGCAATGGAGGCCTCCGGCTTTGATTTCTGGCTTGTCCTTTCCAGAGAGAATAACGACGATCCCATCCACAGCACGCTTGTTACTTGGGATATGCTGGAAGCGCGCCGTGTGAGCATTCTGGCTTTCCATCGTGACAGCAAGACGGGCGCGGTACGCAGAATGTGCGTCGGCTCTCAGTCTCCGGAGATGGACGGCCTGTATGAAAATGTCCAGCAGCGCGGTGAGAGCGTCTGGGAGGCGACCGCACGCATTTTGCGGGAGTGCGACCCGTCCCGCATTGCCGTCAACCGCAGCCTTAATTCCGGCTACTGTGACGGCCTGACTGCCACGCTCTTTGAACAGCTCAAGGATGCCATCGATCCGTGCTACCGCGAACGTATCGAGGACGGTGAGGCACTGAGCGTGCGCTGGCTCGAGCGCGTGACACCGCTGGAGAAGAAGATCATGGAGTGCTTCTGCGCGGTTACGCATGCCATCATCGACTATACTTTCAGTACCGATTTCATCATCCCCGGCAAGACGACGACCACGGACATTGAATGGTGTATGCGCCGCATTATCAACGAGCTTGGCTATAACTACTGGTTCGGTCCGGATGTCGATCTTCAGCGCCGCGGCAGCAGTGTTTCAAGAATGTTCAATGAGACCATTCAGCCCGGCGATCTGCTTCACTGTGATATTGGCATTAACGGCCAGTATGTACACCTGCATACCGATATGCAGTGGGTAGCCTATATCCTGCGCGCGGGCGAGACTGAGGCACCGCAGGAACTGCAAGCGCTGCTCGACACCGGCAACCGTTTCCGCCAGATCGTTATGGACAGCATGGTTATCGGCAAGGACGGCAATGCTGTTTTCGACGAGGCCATGCGCCTTGCGAAGCTGGAGGGAATCCAGCCGATGCTCTATACACATCCTGTCGGAACCTTCGGCCACGGCGCGGGTCCCGCTATCGGTATGTACACCAATCAGGGGTTTGTTGCCGGAACCGGCGAGCGCGTGATCGACGAGGACACTTGCTTTGCACTGGAACTGAACGTCTACGACAATCTCGCCTGCTGGGGTGGCCAGCGCGTGTTTATGTATCTGGAAGAGGATATTTGCCGCGCCGCTGAGTGCGACTATATCGACGGGCATCAGACAAAGCTCATGCTGCTCTGAGCACACAGACGCAGAATCAATGCCCTAAAAACGGAGCTTGTTTGAAATGCCTGTTTTGAATATGCAAAACGCGGTTTCAATTGCCGGCTTCAAACAGACGGTAAAATAAAGACCACCTCATCGGTTTTGAACCGTATCCCGTCAAGAGGACAGTGAAAAAATATAAAGTTTTTCCGGTCAGCAGCCATGTGCTGCTGGCCGCTTTTTATGCAGCGAGACCGAGTTCGTGCTTTTCCATCGGGGTCAACACGCCCAGATTACGCTGTACCCGTCTGGTGTTGTAATAATGGATATAGGTCTCAATCATCTGCACAAGCTCCCGCTTGCAGGTAAACCGTCTGCCGTAATAGCGTTCCCGCTTCAGGATGCCCCAGAAGCCCTCCATGGGGCCATTGTCAATGCAATGTGCAACACGGGACATAGGGCGTTTTCTTGCAGACATCGGGTAAGTTCTCAGACCAAGGCATCAGATCATCCAGGTACCATGCTTAGCGGTAAGTGGAAACCACCGATAAAGAAGTGGCCGGTGCGTAGCAAATCATGCTCACCACATAATCAATAGCATACTCACTGGATCACGCAGCCCAGCGGGGCCGCGACGCCTCGGAACAGCGACACGCATAAGCGCATCGCTGTTCCGCAGGCTCTCTGTGTCCTTCAGGAGTGCCTCCGACCAAGACCCCAAAGCGGCAAAGTTTGCCGTTCTAACACCTGACCACGCAGGGTTTCCGAACCGCGCAAAACGCTCCGAGGGTAGTGATAGCACCCCCCAGCCGAAACGCCCGTGTTTCGCCGTGTGAGCCGCTGTGTGCGATCCCTTGAGCAGAGCTGAGCGTGTACCCATTTTCACCCGAGAAAGCAAGCGTGGGGCGTTTGTGCGAGAAGTTGAAAAACGCGATGAAAAGCGGTTGGGAACAGCGTTGTGGCGGTAACTCTTTGGCGATAGTTGCGGAAGTGTCTATTGGCGAAAAATCGAACTTTACAGGAAGGTTTTTCGAGCAGTGAGGGCCGTTCGATTTTGTGCAAGATAAAGAGAGGTGCCCGTAATTGGGCACCTCTCAGCCGGAAAGCCCCGCAGTGCGGGGCTTTCCGGGGTTTTGAAACCGCAGTCTAAGGTGTACCTTGCGAGGCATTTTCGCAGTCGGTAGGTGCACCTTGAAGGGCATTTCCGCAGTCAAAGGCGGACGAAACAGGAGTCAAATGCCGATGGAATCGAGATTCCCAAGGTGGTCGCTCCGCAGTCGGTCAGTTATCCCATGATTGAATTTATAATCTGGTGATGTTCATCATATAAATTAATCATTCAGCTTGTCATTTTACGCTCGTGGTGAATGCTTGCCTGAATTTCATCCTGTATTCGAAAAAATATTTTCCGCTTGCCGCAGCTGCCATCAATTGCTTTGATAAAAGGCGGAATGCACCTCAGAATGGCAGCAACCCCCAGAAATAGGAGACAAAGAACACCAGAATAATGGCGGGCAGCAGGTTGATGGCATCATAGTGCTTGATTTTAGAAAGCTTCAAGCCCAGGGCTAACGTAATTACACCGCCTACGGCTTTGAAATCCCCAATCATGCCTGTAGTCATCAGAGGCATAAGAGACTTGCTCATATAGAACAGCGCCAAAAACACTGCGCACTGCGGAATTGCGATCAGACCCACCATATAACCGCTGGTAGCGCCGAAAATCAAGGCGGTAAAGAAATCCATGATGGATTTTGCAAACATGATCGAGTGATCGCCTGTGATACCCGCATTCATGGAGCCGAACCAGCCGGTGCCGCTGAAGCAGAAAAGCACAATCATACTGATGATATTATCCCGCTGCTCGCCTGACAGGCTGCTGCCGGGAAGATGGCCAGCCAGAACGGTGATACCGCGGTTGACAGAAGATTCCAGCTTGACGACTTCACCTATCAGGCCGCCCAGGATCAAAGACAGGATAACGGCTGACAGAGAATTCATCTGTCCAATCATGGAAATACCGATGAGCATGGCAGACAATCCGAAAATAGAAGTCAGCGCCTTATTGATGCGATCCGGAATATATTTCCCCATGACAGCGCCGAGAATGCCGCCGAGGAATACGGAGGCAACGTTAACAAGAATTCCAATAGGCATAGAAATATGTCTCCTTATTTTGTGTGAATTTTATTCTGAAAAGGATGCTGGGGTGAATACTGCTTCCGCAGGGCTTTTTTGTCAATTTTTCCGGTAGGATTCCGCGGGATGTCACCCAGGAATATTTTGCGGGGGCGCTCAAATTTAGGAAGCGCCTGACAGAATTCCAACAGATCTTCTGCGGTGCAGGCATCCGGTTCTGTAAGGCAGACCTTGGCCACCACGATTTCTCCCATCCGGCAGTCGCAGATGCCGAATACCGCTGCGTCCTTTACCGCAGGATGTTTCCGCAGAAAGTCCTCAATCGGAACCGGATAAACATTTTCGCCGCCGCTGATGATCACATCCTTCATGCGCCCATCAATATAGAAAAAGCCTTCGGGATCCATACGGGCCACATCCCCGGTGTGAAGCCAACCGCCTGCCAGTGCCTTTTCTGTGGAGGCAGGATCCTTATAGTAGCGGCTCATCATATGGTCGCTGCGGATCCACAGCTCACCGCTGGTATCAGGCGGGAGGGTACGTCCCTGCGCATCCACCACTTTAGCCTCCCAGCCAAGACCTGGGCGTCCAATCGAGCCCAGCTTGTCCATGCGGTCACCGCTGAGATTCAGACATCCCGGGCCGCCGGATTCGGTAAGCCCATAGCTGACCTGGCATTCCAGATGCGGGAAGTACTCCTGAACTCGCCGGATCACAATGGGCGGAATGGGCTGCGCACCGGTATGCAGCAACCGCCAGCAGGGGAAATCGCTTTCAGACAGAGTATAGCTGCCATTGTCCAGCGCAGCCAGCAGATCCTGGATCCATGGCAGCAGTAAAAATGAAATCGTAACCTTTTCACGACGCATAACCTCAAAAAACACATCGCTGCGGAACCCGAGCATCAGCACACAGCCGGCCCCGCAGAAAAGGTTGCCGATCCAGTGGAACTTACCTCCCATATGGTAGAGAGGCGGTATCAGAAGGAAAACATCCTCGTGGACTTGGTGGTGGTTGCTCTGTTCCAGAATGCAGGCAGCCTCCACGGTGCCGTGAGAGTGCACCACCGCTTTCGGCGCGCCTGTGGTACCAGAGGAGAAGTAAATGGCAGCATCGTCCGAGCGGTCCAGCGCAATGCCCGGGTCACTGGCAGAGGCGTTCAGGACCTCCTGCCAGCGGTGACTCCCCTCACAGGCGGTTTCATCCAGAGAGATGCAGGCACGAAGCTGCGGCAGCGCAGGCTGGGCTTCCGCAATGGCAGCTTGACTGGAGGAATCGTAGAAAAGCACCTCGATATCCGTCAATAGAGCCGCCTGCACAAGCTCCGATGAACGGTAACGGAAGTTGATCTGTGTAGATACAGCGCCCGCCCGCAGAATTCCAAAAAACAGAGGGAGATATTCAATGCGGTTCATCATCATAATGCCGACCTTGCTCCCCTTGCGGATGCCCATATGAAGCAGGTAGTTGGCGATGCGATTTGCTAATGCGTCAAATTGCTTCCAGGTGAGGGTACGCCGGCAAGCCTCATAGGAGTCTGGCTGATCAGGAATCAGATTTTTTGTGTCAACAGACACTAATGCAGACTCGCCCGGATATTGCTGTGCATTTTGCCGCAGCAGGTCTGTTATGAGCATAATCAACACCTCTCTATATTTTAAGACCGGCGAATGCCGCTTGTTTGCCAATAAATTAACAGCCCAATAAATTTAAAGCAAATATTATGCCAATGCAATTGGCGATCAGATTAACGTTTGCGCGGGGGATTACAGGAGCAAAGTTCCGCATGAAACAGTTTCATAACTCAATGTGTGACTTTCTGGAGCAAAAATCATGACACATTTTGTCGCATTATGACAAGGAGACTGAGAATTGCGGCGACGCTCTTGTTCAAATTCGGAGAAACTAAAATAATTTGTCTTCCGCTTTGGGTGTTTTGTTAAAAATGAAACAATGGATTTTGTCCAAAATATAACAAAAAAATTTCCTTATCGCATCTTTCACAAAACTGGCACGCCTTTTGCTATAATCTATGGCGAGACCATTTGTTAAAAAGTCGGCAATACAGTTCGATCAGAAAGGATGCGTAAAGTATGGAATACCAAGAGATTCTGTTTGAAGAAAAAGAGGGATATGCGATCCTTACATTCAACAAGCCGGACAAGCTCAATGCCTTAAGTGAGCGAATGAAGCAGGAGCTTGAGGATGCGATCCGGGTGGTGGATGAAAGCAGCACCATCCGCGGATTGATCATCACCGGTGCTGGCCGCGGATTCATGGCGGGCACCGACCTTTCCGAAATCAACCCCGATCGCTCTGCTGAGGAGACCAAGGAGATGAGCCTCCATGGGCAGACTCTTATGAACAAGCTGGAAGAGCTTGGCAAGCCTGTTATCGCCGCAGTGAATGGCTATGCTCTGGGCGGCGGCACGGAACTGGCTCTGGCCTGCGACCTGCGTGTTGCTGGTGAGAAAGCTGTTTTCGGGGTTCCCGAAGCGGACCTGGGCGTTGCTCCCTGCTACGGCGGCACGCAGCGGCTGGCCCGTCTGTGCGGCGCTGGTGTTGCAAAGGACCTGCTCTTTACCGCCCGCAAAGTCCGTGCCGATGAAGCGCTGCGCATCGGTCTTGCAAACCGTGTGGTCCCCCAGGAGTCCCTGATGGAGGAGACGGAGAACCTGATGAAGTCCATCGTGAAAAACGGCCCCTGCGCCCTGAAGGCCTGCAAGTATCTGGTGGATAAGGGTCTGGATATGAGCTTTGCCGATGGCCTGGAATATGAGGCGGAGCTCAACGGACAGCTGGGTGCCACGGAAGACTCCAAGGAGGGCATCAAGGCCTTTTTTGAAAAGCGGCCTCCCGTGTTCCAGGGCAAGTGATCCCCCGCTGATCAGACGGCTATTTTACATTTTCTATATTTCGTTTCAGGAGGTAACTCAATATGGCAACACATACTCCGCTGAAAGGCATCCGCGTGATCGATTTCACCGTGGCAGGCGCTGGTCCGGCTGCCGGCAAAATGCTGGCTGACTGGGGCGCAGACGTCATTAAGGTTGAACCCCTCACCGGCGAGGCCGGCCGCGTTACCGGTCTGACTCTGGGGTTGCGGGCTGACGAAGAGCAGAATCCCCACGAAGACCTAAAGGACGGCAACAAGCGCTCCATTCCTCTGAACCTGAAGGACCCCCGCGGTATGGAGGTTATGGACAAGCTGCTGGCTACCGCCAACATCTTCATTTCCAACTATCGCCTGAAGGCCCTCACCAAGCTGGGCCTGGACTATGAGGCCATGTCTGCACGGCACCCTCATATCATCTGGGGCATTCTGACCGGTTTCGGCACTGAAGGTCCCGTGGCCAACAATCCCGGTTATGATACCGTGGCTTTCTGGGCCCGCTCCGGCGCCATGATCGACCTGTGCGAAAATGGCGAGGTGCCTCTGACGCCGCCCTTCGCCCTGGGCGATTTCGGCACGGCCGGTACGCTGGCAGGCGCCTGCGCCGCCTGCCTCTATCAGCAGGCCAAAACCGGCAAGGGCGAAAAGGTCATGGTTTCCCTGTATGGTCAGGCCATCTGGGATAACTCCGCCATCATGCAGGCTGAATATCACGGCAACCATTGGCCCAAGAGCCGCATGACTCCTGACAGCCCCCTGCGCAATACCTTCAAGTGCAAGGACGGCACCTGGACCATGATCTCCGTATTGAGCTATGAGCGTTTCTATCCCGCTTTCTGCAAGGTCATTGGCCGCGAGGATCTGATTGATGATGCCCGTTTCAGCACCGAGGTCGCCATGCGTGACCATAAGAAGGAACTGATGGACATTCTGGATCCCGTATTCCTGACCAAAGACTATGCCGAGTGGGACAAGCTGCTGACGGAGGGTGACATCGCTCACGATAAGATCAACCACATCCGTGAGACCATCGATGACGAGCAGGCCCGTGCCAACGGTTACGTTTATGAATACGAAAACCGTGACGGCACAAAGGAACTGCTGGTTTCCACGCCTGTCAAGTTCGGCGCGGCGGAGCCCATCGCAATCAAGTGCGCACCTCTGCTGGGCGAGAACTCTGTGGAACTGATGAAAGAACTGGGTTATACCGACGAAACCATCGGCGCATGGGCTGCCGAGGGCGTTGTAAAGACCCGCTGATGTGTGTTTCTTCCCAAGGGAATCACAAATAGGACACCGGAGAAAAAAGAAAGAAGGGTATTATGGAAACAATCAGCATTATCGGCATGATAGCGGCTCTGTGCCTGCTGTCCTTCCTGGTCATGAAGGGCGTGAACATCTTCATTGCCGCAATTGCTTCCGCGTTTGTGGTGGCACTTACCGGCGGCATCGGCCTGTACGATGCACTACAGACCAGCTACATGGGCGGCTTTACCGGATTTTTTGGAAGCAATTTCCTGATTTTCGTGGCAGGCGCCCTGATGGGTCAGGTCTATGAAAAGACCAACGGCGCAAAGGCCATCGCCCGACTGATCATCAGCAAGCTGGGCAAGGGCGCGGCCATGATTGCTGTGCCTCTGGCCATCGGCATTCTGACCTACGGCGGCATTGCAGGCTTTGTTGTGTGCTTTGCCGTGTTCCCCATCGCTTTGGAAGTGTACCGTGAGGCAGATATTCCCCGCCGCTTTATCCCCGGCGTGATCGTATTCGCCTGCTGCACCTTCTCTGGTATCGGCCCCGGCAACCCTCAGGTGGGCAATGTAGTCCTGCAGAACGCTCTGGGCACCAGCCTGATGGCCGGCGCTACCGTGGGCTTTATCTGCACCGCGGTCACTCTGGTCGTTGGCCTGGTGATCCTGAATGTCATGGTCAAGCGCGCATGGGCCAATGGTGAACACTTTGTCGCCAAGGCAACCGATACCTTTGATGACAACGCTGTCTGCCCCAATGGCTGGTATGCTCTGATCCCTCTGGCCTTCTCCCTGATTCTCATTAATGTGAAGATCGGCGGCAAGCAGATCGTCCCCACCGCTTTTGGCGTGGCGATCGGTGCAGCTCTGGCTTATATCATGCTGCGCAAGTATAAGAAGCCCGAGGACAATGCACTGGATATGGCCGGCAACGGCATCAAGAATGCTGTCTCCGCCGCCGCCAACACCTCTGCTGTGGTGGGCTTCGGCTCCGTGGTGAAGGCCGCCGTTGGTTTCCCTGTGCTGTGCAGTGCCATTGAAAACATCCCCGGCCCCCCGCTGGTGGCTGTTGCACTGGCTACGACCATTCTGGCCGGTATCTGCGGTTCCGGCTCCGGCGGCCTGGGCATTGCCGCTCCCATCCTGAAGCCCATCTTCGTGGATGGCATGGGTGTGAACATCAATGTTCTGCACCGTATGATGCTGATTGCATCCTCCGGCCTGGACTCCCTGCCCCACAACGGCTTCGTAGTCACCGTGATCAACGGTGTCTGCGGAGAGACCCACAAGGACGCCTACATGCCCGTGTTCTGGCTGACCGTGATCACCCCGCTGATTGCGACAGCCGTAGGCGTGATTCTGTTCACCCTCTTCCCCAACTGGCCCTGATCTTCCCAAGAGATTGTTCGGTTAAGACAAGCAGCACCGCAGATGCGGTGCTGCTTGTCTTTTCAGAGCTTGATATCAAGATCTTCCAGCTTCCGGTAGAAAGTTTTGCGGGAGACACCCAAATATGCGGCAGCCATTGTTCGGTTGTAGTGACAGTCTTCCAGCGCCTGAAGAATGGTTTCCCGGGTAATCGGGGATTTCTTGGATGTACTGCGGGCGTGCTGCGGACTGGAAACGGTGTGAACCGGTGTCGCTGACGATACCGCGGGAAGGGGAATATTGTCCAGCGGAAAGTCCAGGCAGATGCTGAGATCCTGCGGTGTGATGATTCGGGAGGGAATGAGCTGCACCACACGCTCCATTACATTCTGAAGCTCCCGCACGTTGCCGGTCCATGGCAGGCGCAGCAAAAGCTCTTTGGTCTCATCTGAAAGATGCTTTCGTTCAGGACGGTTCAGACGGGCGGAGATGCTGTCAATGAAATACTCTGCCAGAAGGATAATGTCATTTCCCCGTTCCCGCAGAGGCGGCAGCCGCAGACTCAGTGTACACAGGCGGAAGTACAGATCAGGACGGAAGGTCCGTTTTTCCACCATGGTTTTCAGATCAGCATTGGTTGCGGAAATGATTTTTACGTCCACGTTCCGGGTCACGTTGCTGCCGATCCGCATGAAGCTCTTCTGCTCAATGACGCGCAGCAGCATAACCTGAAGATCCAGCGGCATATCGCCGATCTCATCAAGGAAAATGGTGCCTGTGTCCGCCAGCTCAAACTTGCCCAGGTTACCGTTTTTCTTTGCACCGGTGTATGCGCCGTTGTCATAGCCGAACAGCTCGCTGGCCAGAAGGTCCCGGGGGATTGCCGCACAGTTGAGCACAATAAAGGGCTTGTCCTTGCGGCAGCTTGCGTTGTGGATGGCCTGTGCAAAAAGATCCTTACCGACACCGCTTTCGCCTGTGATGATGATATTGCTGTCGCTGTGAGCAATGGCCTCCGCCTGACGGATACAATTCTGCATCTTCGGTGACTCGCCGATGATCCGGGAGAAAGAATATACTGCGTTGTTGCCTAAGCGCTTGGCTACATGGCGGGATACCTCCTGTGCGGTAGTGATAAAGAACCGCACCCCCCGAAAGCCCAGCCCATCCTGCCGGTATGCCGCTGTGGAAACCAGATAATCCGCTTTCTTGCCGCGCACCGACAACGTAATGGGCCGTTCATCATTGATAACCTTTTCCTGCTTGATGATATTCCAAAATTCCTGATTCTCCGGCAGCGGATCAAAAAACGTGTCTGCTCTCTTAAAATAGAGATTTTCGTAAGGGATCCCCAGAATTTTAAAGATCTTCTCGTTGTGATACAGAATGTGGGGAACGCCGGTGTGTACGTTGATGTCAATGTTCATCAGGCCCTTCGGCTCGTCAAAATAGAGCGCATAGAGTTCGGAGGCCATAAACATATGAAGCACCACGTCATCCGTCAGCGATATGCAGATCAGTTCGCACTCACTCGGCAATTCGCCGGGCGGCGCTACGACAGCAATGCCGCCCAGCACTTCCTCATGGGGGGCATCTCCCGGACGGGAAAGCAGCAGCGGGCGGAAGTAAAAATCGATTTTCTGCAGCAGGTCATAGCTGCTGCCATCGGCACGCCACCATGAGCCGCAGCGGCTTCTCAGCCCCTGCGAAACAGCTGTTTCGCAGAAGGATTCGGCATCCCAGCGGGTTTTTGCCTTGAGTCCGATGGAATCACACCAGAGCAGATAGGTTTCCGGACCGTAGAGCTTTAGCAAGCATCCATTCTTATCAAAAAGTGCATATCCCATGGTCTGCTGCAATTGATTTGCGCAGGCTTTTTTCAGCACACGGTTTGTATAAGCATACAGCTTCAGCGATTCCTGCTTGATCTGTAGAAATTCCTCATCCGGGATGATCTGTTGTTCAGACATGCAGCCGCCTCCTTTTATACAAGTTGTGTTATACTGTGTCTGATTTTTAACACGATACAAATTGTATCATAAGAAGTTGGCATTTGCAATTCCTCTGGCCGGAGAAGTTGGAAAGCACTTTAAGAAAAATCCTGTTGTATTAGACATATGGTAGAAAAATGTGTGAAATTTTTATCAAAAAGCACAAAAAAAGAGTTTCAGTCAATTTTGGCACAATAATTGCTTATTTAAAATAGCAGAATAGGAAATCGAACACCTATAACACTCAATTCTAAAAGAAGGGAAGATATTATGGACTTTCAACTGACAAAAGAACAGCAAATGCTGAAAAAAATGGTAGCCCAGTTTGCAGCCCAGTATTGTGAGCCCGAGGCAGCCGAATTGGATGAGACGCACGAGTTCCTGCATGACACCTGGAAGAAAATGGCCGAAGTCGGTCTGCTGCGGGTCAACCACGATGAGAAATATGGCGGCACCGGCCACGACGCCATTGCAGAAATGATCGTTATTGAAGAGCTGGCAAAGGCCAGCCTGACCCATGGCTCTACTTACGCGCTGCTGGCGAACGGTTTTCCCACGTTCATTGAAAAGTTTGGCACGGAAGATCAGAAGATGGAATTCATTCCCCAGGTTCTCAATGACGGTGTGATTGGTTCTTTCTGCCTGACGGAGCCTGACGCGGGATCCGACGCCACCGGTATCCACACCACCTCCGTTAAGGATGGGGATGACTATATCATCAACGGTTCCAAGTGCTTCATCACCGCGGGCAATCTGGCCAAGTATCATCTGGTTGTGGCCATTGCAGACCTGAAGCACGGCGAAAAGGGATTCAACGGCTTTATCGTAGATGCGGATGCTCCGGGCGTCAGCGTCGGTAAAATTGAAAATAAAATGGGCCTGCGGGGTCTACCCACCACGGAGATGATCTTCGAGGACGTTCGCGTTCCCGCTTCCCGGATGCTGGGCGGCAAGGCCGGCTGCGGCAAAATGATGAAATTCGCACTGGGCACGCTGGATGCCGCCCGTATCGGTACCGGAGCTCAGGCGCTGGGCGTTGCAACAGCCGCTTTTGAAAAAGCGCTGACCTACTCCTCCGAACGCAAGCAGTTCGGTAAGCCCATCAATACCAATCAGGGCATTGCATGGGAGCTGGCGGAAATGGCTACCAAGCTGGATATGTCCCGCCTGCTGATTTACCGCGCAGCCTGGATGGAGCAGCAGGGCCTGCCCTTCAGTAAGGAAGCCTCTATGGCCAAGCTGTATGCCACCAAGTTCGGACGCGAGGTTGTCAACTCCGCCCTGCAGATCCACGGCGGCTACGGCTACATGCATGACTATCCTCTGGAGCGGTACTACCGTGATATCAAGATCACTGAAATTTATGAGGGTTCCTCCGAGATCCAGAAGGTGGTTATTGCCAATCACCTGATTCCCAGAGCACCCAAGAAGAAAAAGGAAGAAAAGAAATAAGGAGGTATCATTTCAAATGAAAATTATTGTTTGTGTCAAGCAGGTACCTGATACCTCCGGCAAGGTGGCTGTCAATCCCGACGGCACCCTGAACCGCGCTTCCATGCAGACCATCACCAACCCCGATGATATGAACGCCGTGGAGGCCGCCCTGAAGCTCAAGGACGCCACCGGCTGCAAGGTCACCGTGGTCACCATGGGTCCCCCTCCCGCCGCCGGTATGCTCCGGGAGCTGATGGCCATGGGCGCTGACGAGGGCGTTCTGGTGTCCGCCCGTGAGTTTGGCGGCTCTGATACCTATGCCACCTCCCAGATCCTGGCCGCCGCCATCGACACCTTGGGCGTGGAGAAGGATGACATCATCCTCTGCGGCCGCCAGGCCATCGACGGCGATACCGCTCAGGTCGGTCCCCAGATCGCCGAGAAGCTGCACCTGCCTCAGGTTACCTACGCTGCCGACATCCAGAAGGACGGCGACACTATCACCGTCAAGCGTATGCTGGAGGATGGCTATATGACCATCAAGGTCCAGACTCCCTGCCTGCTGACCTGCATCAAGGAGCTCAACGAGCCCCGCCTGATGAACGTACAGGGAATTTACAACACCTACAGCAAGCCTCTGACTGTGCTGGATTATGCGGCGCTGAAGGATCACCCCCTGATCGACGCTACCACCATCGGCCTGAAGGGCTCTCCCACCAACATCTTCAAGAGCTTTACGCCTCCCCAGAAGGGTGCCGGCATGATGCTGGAGGGTGCTGACAAGGCCACCTGCGAAAAGCTGGCCGGCATTCTGGCCGCCAAGCACATCATCTGAGAAAGGGGATAGAAGAATTATGTCTAACTTCAACAGTGCTGATATCGCTGCTTTCAAGGATGTATGGGTGTTCTGCGAGCAGCGTGAGGGCAAGCTGATGCCCACCGATTTCGAGCTGATCTCCAAGGGCCGCGACCTTGCCGACGAGCTGGGCGTGAACCTGTGCGGTCTGCTGCTGGGCGGCGAGGGCATTGAGTCCGCCGCTAAGGAGCTGGGCGGC